>ERZ791834.611-NODE-611-length-23741-cov-4.12822_pt1 | contig 23741 bp, 19 predicted proteins | sample MGYA00510293_ERZ791834 | MGnify/ENA primary metagenome ERZ791834 (study PRJEB30046, sample SAMN00715253) | human gut metagenome | study: EMG produced TPA metagenomics assembly of the A metagenome-wide association study of gut microbiota in type 2...
ACGATGAACACTGTAACTGTGGTTGCGAGGAGCACGAGCACGAACACCACGAACATGAGCATGTGCACCACGATGAACACTGTAACTGTGGTTGCGAGGAGCACGAGCACGAACACCACGAACACAAGCATGAACACCACGATGAACACTGTAGCTGTGGTTGCGAGGAGCACGAACACCATGAACACGAGCATGTGCACCACGATGAACACTGTAGCTGTGGTTGCGAGGAGCACGAGCACGAACATCATGAACATGAGCACCATCACCACCATGGCGAGCACTGCGGCTGTGGCTGCGGGGATCATGAGCATGAGCACCACGTTCACTCCCACAATGCTCTCACCGCAAAGCGTATCTATATTCTGGAGAACCTCGGCTGCGCTCACTGTGCTTCCAAAATGGAGGAACGGATCCAGGCTCTTGAAGGCGTAGAAAGCGCTACCATTACTTTTGCAACAAAACAGCTTCGCTTAAGGGCTGCAGATCCAGACGCTCTGCTTCCGCATATCCGCAAGATCTGCACATCCATTGAATCTGAAGTTAAAGTTGTTCCGAGAAATCCAGCTCCGGCAGCTTCCACTGACACAACAACTAAGACCTATCTTCTGGAAAATCTGGGCTGCGCTCACTGCGCTTCCAAAATGGAGGAACAAATCGCAAACCTTGAAGGCATTTCCGAAGCAACCATCACTTTTGCAACAAAACAGCTTCGCTTAACTGCAAAGAATCCGGATCGATACCTGGATCAGATCCGCAAGATCTGTACATCCATTGAATCCGAAGTTCTTGTAAAAGAAAAGGATCCGAAGCCAAAGGCTCAGTCACCAAAAGCAGTGACTCACCCAACCGCTTCCAAGAAGAAATTTTTCTCCAGAGAAAACGTAGATATCATCTGCATTATCATCGGTGCAGTACTCTTCGTTGCCGGAGAGATCATGGAACACAAAGGTTTCGGCACCAGTGCCACTCTTCCTGTATTTGTGATCGCATACCTGGTACTTGGTGGTGTTATCGTTGTAAAAGCTGCCAAAAACATCTCTCACGGACAGCTTTTTGACGAAAACTTTCTCATGAGCATTGCAACACTTGCCGCTTTTGCCATCAATGATTCCGCTGAGGCCGTAGGCGTTATGCTCTTCTACCGCATTGGCGAGCTTTTTGAGGAAAAAGCCGTTGAACGAAGCCGCGGACAGATCATGGATGCCGTAGACCTTCGTCCGGAAGTAGTAAATCTGGTCACAGGCGATGATATCCAGGTAATTCCCTCTGAAAAGGCTCAGATCGGAAACATTCTTCTGGTCCGTCCCGGAGACCGCATTCCTCTTGATGGTATCGTAATTGAGGGAAACAGCCGTATCGACACTTCTCCGATCACAGGAGAGCCTGTACCGGTTGCTGTAAATGAAGGGGATGAGATCACTTCCGGCTGCGTCAACACCTCCGGACAGCTTAAGATCCGCGTAGAAAAACCTCTGGAAGAATCCATGGTCACTCGTATTCTGGATTCCGTAGAAAACGCAGCAGCAAGCAAACCGAAGATCGACCGCTTTATCACACGCTTTGCCAGGGTTTATACTCCTTGTGTTGTAGGAATCGCAGTGGCAACTGCCATACTCCCATCCCTTGTTACCGGAAACTGGCATTACTGGATCTACACAGCTATTACTTTCCTGGTAATGAGCTGCCCTTGCGCTCTTGTACTTAGTATCCCGCTGGCCTTCTTCTCCGGGATCGGTGCCGGTTCCAAAAAGGGCATCCTTTTCAAGGGTGGCCTTTCCATCGAAGGATTAAGTAAGCTCGGCGCTGTGATCATGGATAAGACCGGCACTATCACAGAAGGCAACTTCCAGCTTCAGAAGGTTGTTGCCACCGGTAAATACACGGAAAACGAACTCCTTTCCATGTGTGCAGGCTGTGAACAAAACTCCACACATCCCATTGCGAACAGCATCGTTGCTGCCGCAATAGAACGTGGAATCCAATTTGAAAAACCGATCTCCCTGGAAGAAATTTCCGGTCATGGGATCGTTGCGGAAATGCCGGAGGGAAAAGTTCTCTGTGGAAATCGCAAGCTGATGGATAAATTCGGAATTACAATCGGAGAATTAAAGGAAGCCGCTTACGGCTCTGAAGTATTTATGGCAGTAAACGGAACCTTCGCAGGATATATGCTGATCTCCGATACCATCAAACCTGACGCAAAGGAAGCCATTGCTTCTCTGAAAAAGCTTGGTCTCCACACTGTTATGCTTACCGGAGACTCCGAAGACAGTGCACAGGCTGTAGGAAAAGATGCCGGAATCGATGAGATCTATGCAAAGCTTCTTCCGGAGGATAAGCTCAATGCCCTGAAAAAGGTCCGCCAGGCACATGGAACTGTTATGTTTGTTGGTGACGGTATCAACGACGCTCCTGTTCTTGCAGGTGCTGATGTAGGCGCTGCCATGGGAAGCGGTGCAGATGCTGCCATTGAAGCCGCAGATGCCGTATTTATGAATTCCAATGTAGATGCGATCCCTCAGTCCATCACCATTGCACGAAGCACAAACCGTATTGCATGGCAGAACGTAATATTTGCCCTGGTGATCAAGATCGCAGTTATGATCCTTGGTCTTGCCGGACATGCCAACATGTGGATGGCCGTATTTGCAGACACTGGCGTTGCCATGATCTGCGTGCTGAATTCCATTCGTATCCTGTATAAAAAATAAGATCCGTTCTGCAGGGCAGATATCCTGCAGCGGATCCATACAACTCCCCAGTGATGCAGAAAAGAATTTGACCGGTGCGTTTTTTTCAGCTACAATAGAAGTTAACAGTTTGGAGGATGCGCAAATGAAGAAAACACATATAGATTACCCGATCAATGATGATACACTGTACCGGCTTGCCGACCTGTTCAAGGTTTTCGGTGATCCTACCAGGATCCGTATCCTGTACGTACTTTCTGTAGAAGAGCTCTGTGTTCAAGATATTGCCGATCGTCTTTCCATGACCCAGAGTGCCATTTCACATCAACTCCGGGTACTGAAGCAGATGTCACTGGTCAAATTTCGAAGAGATGGAAAAACCATTTACTACTCCCTGGCAGACAGCCATGTGGCAACCATCATGAATCAGGGACTTGAACACGTTACAGAAGAATAACCCATAAAACACAATGAAAAAAGCCAATCCGCTTCCTAATGGAAGAACAGATTGGCTTTTTTCTATGCCTTACTCGTGCATCATTTGTATTTATCCCTTGCCCTGTGGTGAAGCACCATCGCTCCGTATGCAGGCATCTTCACCTGAAGAATCCCTGCATCTGCAATATATTCTTCCGGCATTTCCGTATAACCCTCTCCGGAAGAAAGCATCAGGCGCTGAAAAGCCGTTGCTTCTTTCCGGCTTACACCGGTTTTCCAGGCTGTTACCCTTATGTCTCTCTCCTGATCCTGATTATTGAGGATCACTATGATCTGTTCAGAATCAGAAAAACGACCATAGCTCAGGCCCTGATGATCGTTCCACAGAAATTCCAGGGAACCCTTTGCAAGAATCGGATATGCCTTGTGTATGCAGATCATACGTTTATGAAAGTCCAGCATCTCCTGGTCTTCTTTTCCCCAGGGATAAGTTCTGCGGTTATCCGGATCTGTAAAGCCGCAGACGCCGGCCTCATCCCCGTAATATACCGTAGGCGCACCAGGCCACGTCATCTGGATCACAACAGCCTCTCTCATGATAGCAGGATTGATACCTGCAGATGCTGCCTCTGCGCCTGCGTAGGAAAGCCTTCCTACTCTGTGATTGGTCCTTGTCAGAAATCTGGAATGGTCATGGTTTGAAAGCTCATTCATGGCTCCATAAAGCGCTCCCATATGCAAAGACTGCATATGATGCTTCATCGCCCCGATAAAGGCCTCACTGTTGCCATAAAGGTCCTCCCGGTACTCATCACTGTGCTTCTCCATTCCGGTCAGGAACCACGTTACAGGCTCCATAAAAGCATCATAGTTCATAACTGTATCCCACTCATCACCGCGAAGCCAGCTTTCCGGATTTCCGTAGTGTTCTGCAAGGATCACTGCATCAGGATTGGCTTCTTTTACTGTCCTCCGGAACTCTTTCCAGAAGTGATGGTTAAAATCATTGCTGTGGCCCAGATCTGCAGCTACATCCAGTCTCCATCCGTCTACGTTATACGGCGGCGAAACCCATTTTCTGCCCACATCAAGGATCGTCCGGCAAAGCTCCTCAGATTCTTCGTAGTTCAGCTTTGGCAGGGTATCATGGGTCCACCAGCCGTCATAGGTTGGATTATAGGGCCAGCGGTTCTGATCCTGAAAGCAGAAGAAAGAACGATAAGGGCTGTCCGCCGAAACATAGGCCCCCTTTTCGTAGCCTTCCTGATTTTCGTAGATCCGTTCCCTGTCCATCCATTTATTAAAGGATCCGCAATGGTTAAATACCCCATCCAGGATCACTTTCATTCCTCTTCTGTGAATTTCCTCCACAAGCTCCTGAAAAAGCTTATTACTGGCCTCCAAATTCCGTTTATTGGTCACACGGCGGATATACTTAAGGGCATGACTGTTGTCACTGTCTCCGGGACTTAACAGACCATCACAGTCCTCTACGATCCTTCCGATATGCGGATCGATATGATCGTAATCCTGACAGTCATACTTATGGTTGCTGGGAGAGACAAAGATCGGATTCAGATAGATCACATCCACTCCAAGCTCCTGAATATAATCCAGCTTATCCATAACTCCCTGAAGATCGCCGCCATAAAATTCCCGGACACCCATCACAGCCGGAACCTTTTCCCAGTTATCCACTTTTACGGAAGTGTCCCCGATATAGAAATATTCCCCTGTTTCCACATCATTGGAAGGATCTCCGTTACAGAAACGATCTACATAAATCTGATACATCACAGCACCCTTCAGCCACTCAGGCACATGATATCCGGGATAGATCTCAAATTCTGTCCTTTCCTCATGTCTGGTGCTTACACCATTTGTATCATAATAACAGGTAACAAGTCCTGAATGGATCTCAAAGTAATATCGTACAGGATTTTTTCCCATTACGATCTGTGCAGTATAATAATCAAAGCTTCCGGAAGTTTTTTCCCACTTCATTTCCAGATATTCTCCGTCATGCACAAGACAGACGTTGTCCACATTATTTCTCTGGGTACGAAAACGGATCGTAACTGTATCACCTTCCCGTGGTTCCACAGGTGTACGGTAATATTCCGTCCCGTCACTGAACATTGCGTCTTTATTTAATACCGGACTCATATTGAGTATATACCGCATCTTCTTTGCAGTCTCCATGCTTTCATATAACATTCTATTTTCCTCATTCCGTCTTTAGTACCATGTTTTTAAATATATTATCTTAATTTTTTCCATCCCGCAAGCATATATATATATATGTTTTCTCCGTAATTCGCCTTTTATTTTTGGGCAGTAAAAAAGGCAGCTGGTTATGGAACATCACCCAATTTTCCCTTATTTTATGCGGTTCACGGTACCTTACCTACTGCTGTCCAACCTGACATAGTCACCGTTGCTGCAAATACACTACTTTTTTGGCTAGTAATTCCAGCTACGGCTCTCGGTTTGTAGTATGAATCCATTGTTGTTGTAATTTTCTTATGTCCCAAATCTCGGGCAACCTCCGTCACTGGCACACCTCCATCTAATAACACACTTGGTGCTAGAATATAAATAGTATAAGTCAAAATGAGAATCCCTAATTACAAATTTTATGGTACTATGTAGTTACCGCACTGAAGGAGGATCTCATTATGGCAAAGCACTATGACAAACAATTTAAATTGGATGCAATCCAGTATTATCATGATCACAGAGAATTAGGATTGCGGGGTTGCGCTTCAAACTTAGGAATCAGTCATCAGACACTGTCTCGCTGGCAGAAAGAACTGCGTGATACCGGAGACATTGAGAGCCGTGGTTCCGGCAACTATGCTTCTGATGAAGCAAAAGAAATTGCACGTTTAAAGCGTGAACTACGTGATGCACAGGATGCACTTGATGTATTAAAAAAAGCCACCAACATTCTGGGAAAATGACGGAAGCCATTTACCTCAAAGTTACTGAGAAGGCAGAAGCAGCCCGCAAGGCTAAACGCCGTGTTTCTGTCTCCGGAATGTTGAAAATACTTGGCGTTTCACGTTCTGGTTATCGCGCATGGCTGAAACATGTTCCTTCCAATGCTGAAAAGCGTCGGGAATCAGTAAAAGCCAAAATCAAGGCTATTTAGGTAGTGTAAATTATTCTGTGTAAACCTCTCAGATTGATGATAAAATCATAGGTTTATAGAATAATTTACACTACCAGGCATGCGTTGGATTATATTCTACACCGACTGCGGAACAATATCATACCATGTTGTCAGAACATTTGAATTCAATTTCTGCATCTTTTTTATCTCACGAGATGCTTTATAAATATCTGTTTCCAAATATTCTTGTGGCAACAATGATACTTTTTTCTTTGTCCGTTTCATTGCTAAAGGATTTGATTTTTCCCCTTCAATCAATTTCAAATAGTTAACATATAATTCCGGACAGTTATTTTTCAACAATGCTGGTACAGTTGGATATACAAGCTTGTTAATAATATCCAATGCCCAATAACTTCGTACTGTCATATCTACTGGATTCACATATACATGATTATAATAATCAATGTCAATGATGCAGCCATGAATCCATCCACGCCCACCAATTTTTCTAATTTCATCGGCAATACTTTCCTGATAAGCTGTATATTTTTTCAAAGGTGTTTCAATAGATGCAATCATTGAATCCATATTATCATAATAATAATTCACATCTTTCACATCTAATTTTTTCAATGCTCCACCATTCAATATCGCCAACGAACCTGTCTTTGTTTTATGAATAAAGCAATAATACCCATTCTTTTTCAACATATAAAGAATATTAACTTGCCTATTGAATGTCATTGATATATTCTTTCCACGAGAAAAATCTTGATATTCCTGAGATGTAATTTCATATATGCCATCTTCATAGTCACCAAAATAATCATACTCTCCATCCATCAAAAAATTCTTCAGATACGGACTTTCATTTCTGTACCCAATCTGATTATCAGCATATATCCTTTTTACACCATCGTCAAAGAACATATTCCTATGTGTATGACCACTGACATATACAAAATCATCATGACAATTTGCATCTGCACACCAATCTTTCTTTGGTGTATGCGTAAAGATGACTGTATTTTTCCTTGCTAACACATCTGTCAATTTATCATATAACTGTTCAAACTTTTTACTCTCCTGAATCTCTGTATTTCTATCAACAGTTTCTCGATACACACCATCATTTGCATTGAATTCTTCATTGTAACCAGAGAATCCAAGACCACCCAAAATCACCAATCTTGTACATCTCAATTTTTCCAGAATAGCCTGATTATCTAACTGTATCAATTCATTATATGGAATAATCCCCATGTCATCAGATTCATTTCTATAAAACAAATCATTATGCAATAAGTACATTCCATTTTCCTTTAATACGGTTCTGTATTTATCAACAATCTCATCCACTGACAGTCCCGGAAAATCCCATAGTTCATGATTACCAAGAACAAATACAAAATTTCGTCTTCCTGAGCCAGCTGATTTTCTAAGCATTTTCACAAACAATTCAAATAGCGAAAATTCTGATGACATATCTCCACCGATAAGTGTTAAATTCGTACTTTCAGCCAAAATGTCATCAATAATTTTTTGTATTGTAAAAACAACATCTTCCTTTGATTTACATCCTGCATTTTTAATTCTATGCATTAAATGTAAATCAGAAATGTAGCTAATTCTATTAGAATCCCATAAAAACATACTTCCAAGATTTTCGAAAAGTATACTGCTGTCAGATGCAACAATTTCCCTTGACAATTGTAATACCAATGCCGTTTCTTCTTCATTCTTTTCAACTGTTGGGAACTCACCAATGAGTTTTTCATCATAATCATATGTTTTATATTGAACATTAAATTGTTTGCATAATTCACTGGTCATTTTCACGTCACTCAAGTTAATTCCGTCTATATCGGAAAGATTTTTCATGCCAGTACAGAATAACATATCTGCACCAGATAAATCGCCTTTCAAAAATGTCACAAAATCAAAGAAATATGGAAATCTATGTACCTTCTGTTTTACAATTTTTTTATCTTCATTACTCCAAAATTGACATACTGCAAATTCCCCATTCTTATATACTTTCAATACCTTGCAACTCAGATTTGCATCTTCATTAATCGGTAATTTTGTTGTATCATCTGTTATATATTTTGAAAAATCATCATTCAAATCAATGGCTCCTGATAAGTCACAATTTGTCAAATTACCATTTCTATACTTGATAAATTCATCGAATGTCTCAAAAGCTCGACATACATCTACACTATGCCACTGATTCAAAGTTTTTCTGCCTTGGTAGCTATAATAGCGATACACTTTTGTTTCTTCACAATAAAAATGTGTTGCTCTATCAAAATAACCTACTACAGTCTTCTCAACATCCTGATTTTTCAAGTCTTCCACAAAATCTTTTACTTCTTTTTTTCGCTTCCTATTGGTTGTAATCGATCCTTGTGAAAAATCATATTTATCAAGAATGACTTCTGGCGTATGAATCAAGCACAAGCCCAATACTACATTACCACCAATATAATAATCCTTTGACAGATATTCCATAAGCACATCCAAATGCTTTTTGTTACACTGAGCATCAAAAGCATACTGGAAAAAGAAGAATTCTACACATTTATATTGTGAAACCGTTGATTTTTTATAATTACCGCATACCTTTTTGAATTGTTCATATGTATCACAAGTATTGAATTTATCCAACCACTGTTTTACGCATTTCTTATTTACTTTTTCACAACGCTTATATGATTCAATTTCATCCTTTGACCATTCACACAAATAATCATCTACGGTTTCTGTCACAAAACTTTTTACTTTTGTCAATCGATCTATATCAAGATTAAGATTTTGGGAAAATTCATCTTCAAATGCATACTGATAATAACAAGCATCTTCGTATATATCACCATCCAAAAATCCATAATATTCCTCAAAAGAATCAAAGGTCATCTTATGCAATCTTGAAACAAGATTACCTGACGACTCTTTATGAAACCAATCTTCTTCTACAAAAAATGTTTGTGTGATTACATCAAAACCTCGATGACCGCTTTTTCTCAATCCCAATTTTCTTTCTGCTTTTACAACATTAGAATCTAAAGCAAATTTTTCTGGAACATTTCTCACTTCCAATTCTCCGCTTTTCAATTCCTTAATAATACGCTTTGCTTCTGGACTTACCCTTGCAGACTTCGATACAGCTTTCAAGTAATACACCCCTTTTCTTATATATTATATCTGTATGATATAATATACACTATACTCTTCTTTTACAACATTACAACTACTTTGCTATTAATCTATATACACGTATGTCACTAATGGTCTCCTCATATTTCTCATAAAACCAAACATAAAAGGCTGTGACACAAAATTTACAATATCACAACCTCTTAATATCCCTTCTATATAATACTATTATACTTTTGAAATCATTCAAAATTTCAGATTTTACCCTTCACAGCAATCGATACATGTCCATTTCCTCTATTAGGCTTATATGGACCAAAACATACGATTACTTTTTTACCTGGTTTGATATAATAATCAAAATCCGAATAATTCATTTTCATAATTGGTCTATACCCTGTTCTAGAGATTTTTCTTGCATAAGTGTCCGCTATCTTTTTCTTAACAGACGATCTCTTACCATAAACTACATCTTGAATCCCCATTTTCTTGCCATCTCTTAATCGATAAGTTAAGCCATATTCACTTGTATTACCAACACCTCCGGCATACCAACTACTCGTAAATTTAAAACAAACATATCCCTTTTGATTATATGTAACTTTACATTTATATGTACAGTAAATATAATTATGTGATGACTTTTTTAAAACCTCAAAGTAATCAAACAATCTTCTTTTATATTTAAATGTATTCTTGTAATCAGTCATGATTGACTTGTTAATTTTCTTTATGGCAGCACTCTTCCCCTTCAATTGCGGAAGCTGATAGAGATATTCTGCCTTATGATCTTTATACTGTTTTATTTGTCTTTTGTTAACAATTTTATATGAAGCTTTTGATGCCGCAGACACTTCTGAATAATTCTCATAAGACGTCAACGAAAAAATGAGTCCTGCTATACAGCATATCAATAACACTTCTTTTAAAATATTTTTAATCTCTTTCATACATTCGATCCTCATTTCTTGAGTTTTTCACATATTTTTTCTTTAGCCCCACAAGAAATCTTGTGGGGCAATCATTCTTTTAGCATTACTTACTTATTAAAATCGTTCCTTCATGGTCTTTAACAATATTTACTTTTCTATCCCTTGTATTTCTCATCTCACTTTATAGCTGTTTTATGTCAAAAGACTTTATATGATTATTTTATTCTTGTTTTTCAACATTCTCAATGGTTAATAGAAAATATAACCATTTTTTTAACAAATACATTAAATATAAATCTATGATACTACAAGTCTAAAACAATTCTCTTTCATTATCATTTCGATTGTCTCGGTAACCAATAATCAACTATTGAAGCAATAGAAGCATATCTTTTGTATTCACTTTCAGCCTCTTTCCATAGATTATATTCTCTTTTTTCCTCAGGAGTCATATTCACTGGACTTTTGCACTTCAAATCTTCATTGTGATATACAGCAATTTCCATATCCATAATATCCATATGCAATTCGATTAACTGTTCGTAAGATGCTTCTATATTAAGGAAGCAAGGAATTTCATCTATTAACCCTAATTTATATAGATTGTAATCCTCAGCTATGATTTCAGTTCTCCACTCTGGTCGTAATTCCGAAAGCAATAATCTATACTTTTCGGCTTCAGATTTTGGAATATTTTTAATTACCATTACATCACCCATTCATTCTCTCTAAATATAGTATTATAACTGCTATAAAAATCTTATTCATCTTCTTCATTATCATCATCAATATCTGGTAATTCACCACTATTATTCCCAAATGCACAATTTACGCCAATAGCAGCCCCAACAACCCCTGCAACTGCAATGACTGCAATTAATGCTTTAGATCCCATTCTTTCATAGAATTTTTTATTTCTTAAATCAAGCTCAGCAATTTTGTCTGCAACTGCAATCATGTCCTCTGTAATCGCTTTTCTTTCCTCTTCTGTTATTTCATCTTTTTCCAATTTCTTTGCATTTGCATCCAATATGGTCTGATATCCATGAACAGCAGCCATGTGACCTTCATGGTTTTTCTCAAGAATATTATCACATATATGCATATAATTCGCGATTAATATTTTCCCAAAATCTGCAAATTCAGGAAATTGATTTATTATCGCAATGGCCACATCTTTATCCATATATGGAATCATTGAAGCAAACTGCATCAACTTATCCTTAGACACATTCCTAAAAGAATCTATTTTCAAAGCTTTTTTAACCGCTTCCTCTGTCACATATCTTTTTCGAACTATTTTCCCCATATAATGATGCCTCCTCACCTTACCTCATAATTATATTTTAACATACCACTATAAAAATAGACAGCGTTCCGTCTATTTTAACGCTAATCTATATATCTCTTATCTGATATTAACAATGAGTGTATCCATATGAATAATTTAATCACGGATGAAAACCAACTGTAGTCTGCCAGGCAACACTTTTCTTTTTATTACCATTTTTTGGCTATTATATAAATGAGACTGCCCTCAACTGCAGGATTTACTATAAATGTTCTATCATCAATTATCATATTTTACCTCTCCTGGACATTAATAATACTTTGTCTACATACTCTTTCCATTCTTCAAGGCAGATATCTCTCTGTCTATTCCTGCTTTAATGCCTTGTAATTCGCCCTATTTCGGCTTTTATCTACTCAAACGTAACTTACATATTTGCAGCATATACGAGGTATTTCAAGCCCTCACAAGCAGTTCTTTTCTATCTCGTATAAAATATTTCATTCACGTCTTATCTCCTCATATATACTATACAAAATTATCTGAGAAAAAAACAGCAGCACTGACCACTTTTTATGGTCAACACTGCTGTCCGTGTTTAAGGGGGGGGGCTGTCCACCTGCTGTCCACTTTTATTAGCCGTAGCCAAAAGGCCTGTTTTAGACAAAGTAAAAAAGACAGCTGGTTAAGCTGCCTTTTTTGGAGAAGGTATTTCTTCTTATGGGGTGTAGCAAAAACTATATAATGTATTGGGGGGTTTTTACGGTATTTATAGTACCATGTGTCCACCAAAAAGTGTGCACAAAGTTCACAAAATTCAATATATTTTTTTGTGCATTTTATTCGTTTGTTTTTGCAACCTCTTCTTTTTCTGTTGTAAAAAGTGCTTCGAACTCTTCACGATGTATCTTTTCCTTCTCGAGAAGAAGGGCCGCACAGCTGTGAAGAACGCCGATATTCTCACGAATGATGCTCTCTGCATTCTCATGGCACTCACGGATGATACGGGAAATCTCCCCATCAATCTCTCTTGCCACTTCCTCACTGTAGCCTCTGGTATGTGCCAGATCACGGCCGATAAATACCTCATCGTCATCGTTGCCGTAAGCGATCAGACCGATTTTTTCAGACATGCCGTATTTCATTACCATAGAGCGTGCAGTCTCTGTGGCACGTTTGATATCATTGGAGGCACCGGTGGTGATATCTCCGAAGATGATCTCCTCAGCCACACGTCCGCCAAGAAGCGTGGTGATATCCTCCAGCATTTTGTTCTTTGTATTAAACATCTCATCATTATCCGGCAGCGGCATGGTGTAGCCGGCAGCTCCCATTCCCGTAGGAATAATGGAAATGGTGTATACCGGATCCATATGAGGAAGTACATGGAACAGGATTGCATGGCCTGCTTCATGATAAGCTGTGATCTTTTTCTCTTTATCAGAGATGACCTTGCTCTTCTTTTCTGCACCGATCCCAACCTTGATGAATGCTTTCTTGATATCCTTCTGCATGATATAAGGACGACCCTCTTTTGCAGCATCAATGGCAGCTTCGTTAAGAAGGTTCTCCAGATCTGCGCCTGTAAATCCTGCGGTTGTCTGGGCGATCTGGCGAAGATCCACATCATCTCCCAGCGGTTTGTCCTTGGCATGGACCATAAGGATCTCTTCTCTGCCCTTGACATCCGGGCGTCCCACACCGACTTTACGGTCAAATCGTCCCGGACGGAGGATCGCAGGATCCAGAATATCCACACGGTTGGTCGCTGCCATTACGATGATTCCTTCATTTACGCCAAAACCATCCATCTCTACAAGAAGCTGGTTCAACGTCTGTTCTCTCTCATCGTGGCCGCCGCCCATACCGGTTCCCCTCTGACGGGCTACCGCATCGATCTCATCAATAAAGATGATGCACGGTGCATGACGCTTGCCCTCTTCAAAAAGATCTCGTACACGGGAAGCACCGACACCGACAAACATCTCCACGAAATCGGATCCTGAAATGGAGAAAAACGGAACTCCGGCCTCTCCTGCAACTGCCTTCGCGAGAAGGGTTTTACCTGTTCCCGGAGGGCCCACAAGGATCACTCCCTTCGGGATCCTGGCACCTACCTTCGTATACTTCTGAGGGGATTTCAGGAAGTCAACTACCTCCTCCAGATCCTCCTTCTCCTCCTGAAGACCTGCAACATCTTTGAATGTTACTTTCTTATCATCAGGGGATGACATCCTTGCTCTGCTTTTTCCGAAGTTCATCATCTTCGCATTGCTTCCGCCGCCTCCGGACATCTGCCGGTTCATCATCATAAAGAAAAAGATAAGGATCGCGCCGGTAAGCACTACCGGAAGTACCGTTCCGATCATGGAGCTGTCCTTGGGTACATTGCGGATCGTCGGATCGATACCATGTTCTTCAAGAAGCTCCTCCGCTTCCTTTACATCGGTTACGTAGACTGTCTTCTGACCGTCTGAAACAATGTTTGCTGTTACATAACCGGTGGGCACTTCTCTGTTCTGATGGATCACCGCATCCGTCACTTTGTCTTCTTCCAGAGCCTTTTCCAGCTGGCCCATTGTGTAGCTGCCCTGGGTAGATACCTGGTCATTGAGATACAGATATCCTGCGATCAGTGCCACAATAAGCAGAAGGTACAGGCCTATCTTACCTGAATGCTTGCTCACTTGGTTAAATCTCCTTTCAATCCTGAAGCTCCACTACTCCGATGTAAGGAAGGTTTCTGTATTTCTGGGCATAATCAAGTCCGTATCCTACTACAAACTCGTCCGGAATATTGAAGCAGCAGTAATCTACCTCTACATCTGTCACACGTCTCTCCGGTTTGTCAAGAAGTGTACAGAGTTTGATGCTTGCCGGATGTCTGCCCTTCAGGATACGCAGCAGATAGCTTAAGGTTCTGCCTGAATCAATGATATCCTCTACGATCAGAACATCTTTCCCTTCCAGTGGCTGATCCAGATCCTTGACGATCTTTACAACACCGCTGGATTTCGTATCATCACCGTAACTGGACACAGACATGAAATCCAGTGTTACCGGGCGTGTGATCCTCTTGGCAAGCTCACACATAAAGAAAACGCCGCCTTTCAGAACGCAGATCATGTGTACATCTTTTCCTTCATAATCCTTGTTGATCATGTCTGCAACTTCCTGGATACGGGCATCTACCTCTTCTTCACTGAGTAAAACCCTGATTTTTTCGCTCATGCTAAAGCTCCTCCTTGGTAATGTAATTCTAACACTCTCCCTGTAGTGGAAGTGATCTTATACTTCTCGTTCATCCGTCCTCCCGGGATCCAGAGTATCTCAGATCCTGCCGCAACAACCGGAATCCTGTCTCTCATCTCCGCCGGAATCTTCTCATCAATAAAGATCCGGTTCAGCTTCTTTTTTCCGCCTTCAATGTTTACAGTAAGATAATCTCCCTGTCTTCTGGTCCGAACGCATGGACTGTCTTTTATTTTATCATAATCAAACCATTTCGTATACTTTTTTTCTTCAATCTTCTGTTTCTTATAAGAAAAAATTTTCGACTCAAAAACTCCGAAAGGACTTTCCAGAATCCCAGGTACCGGAAGCTCCATAGACATTTCTCTGAGACCTGCCAATACTTTTTTTTCAGTGGAAGCAGCGTTCTCTCTGTCTGATGCAGAGTTGTTTTTCAGACATACCCCTCCATACTGTCGTATTACCCGCAGCGATTCCGGAAGGTTGATATAACGACCGTTTTCTTTTTTTTGAAGCGAAAGGACCTGGTCGACATGAAGAGATGTAAAGTCCTTACGTTTTCCTGCCAGTATCTCAAATGCCTCCATCACCGCATATTCCTGAAGGATAGGATCCTGTGCAAAAAATTTTTCATCCAGAAGATAGCCATTTTCTTTCCGGCAGCTTGCCAGAAGCTCCCTTCCCTTTTTCTGAAGATACGAATCTGCTTCTGCCAGAACCCGTGCGGTTTCTGCCATATGCTCCACCGCTTTTGCATTGATCTTCTGTTCCATAGCCGGAAGAATATGGTTACGGATCCGGTTTCTTGTATAGTCATCTGAAAGATTGCTGCTGTCTGTGATATAGGAAATACCTCTCTCCTTCAGATAATTGACGATCTCCTTCCGTTCTAAACACAAAACCGGCCGGATAATCTCACCGTTTACCGCCTGTATCCCGGAAAGTCCCCGGATACCGGTTCCCCTTGCCAGATGATGCAGCATAGTCTCTGCCAGATCGTTGCGGTTGTGTGCCAGTGCGATCCGGAACTGTCCGTTCTTTTCTGACTGTTCCCCGGAAAAACCAAGTCTCTTTTTTTCCTCCTGAAACGCCTGTTTTCGCACGATCCTTCCGGTTTCTTCTTCTCCCAGCTTCCACTTTCCGGAAAGCTCCGGAACCGGATAATGCCTGGACCGGAAAGGGACTCCCCAATCCCGGCAGATTTTTTCCACAAACTGCTCATCCCGGTCCGCCTCCTGGCCCCGGATCCCATGATGGACATGAACCACTTCCATGGAAAAACCAATCTCTTTCTGAAGATTTTTCAGAATATGAAGCATTGCTATGGAATCTGCCCCTCCGGAAACCCCTGCCACAACCATATCCTCTGCTTTCAGCATCTGATGGTCTCTGATATATTTTCTTACACGTGTGATCATTTTTTCTCCTGTAACCAAAAATACTCTATTTTTTCCACAATCCTGCCACAACTACTGTCATATCATCCCTGGCATGATAATCGCTGTATCCCAGGACCCTTTCCAGTATTCCCCGTCCCATCTCCCTGGGCTCTTTTTCCCGGACATCCATAATGATCTCCTTCATAGTTTCTTCTTCCCGTTCTGCAGGAAGTGCATCCAGAACTCCATCTGTCATCATGATCAGGTAATCTCCATGATAAAGCTTTCTTGATGCAGTATCAAAATCCAACTGCTGGACCAGGCCTGCGGCAAGATTTTCCGAAGCAATGGATTCCACCCAGTGATCTCTTTTAATAAATGTGGAAGACGCCCCTGCTTTCAGGAAATCACAGATCCCGGTATAAAGATCCACCGCACAGATATCGACAGTAGAAAACATCCCTTCCCGTCCTTTCAACAGCAGTGCGGAATTCACCATTCTGGCAGCTGTCTCCTGAGAAAAGCCGGATTCCAGAAACTGTTCCAGAAGTTCTACCACGATCTCACTTTCTTTAAACGCTTCTATTCCGGAACCCATCCCATCAGACAGACAGAGAAAAAACCTGCCATCCTCTTCCTGACGACAGATATAATTATCTCCGGAAACTTTTTCCGCTTCTCTTGTAAGCCGCGCTACTCCGTAAAGCATCTGATAACTGACATCCTCCACAAAATGAACCATACGAAAATCTCCATTTACAATACTGCGGCTGCCGGTGTCCGGCGTCATGGAGCTTCCGCAGATTCTGGACAGGATCTGTGCGATTTCCGTCGTGGAGACACACTGTCCGCTCCTGGCTCTCAGATTCAAAAATATCTGCCGTCTTCCTTCGATCTTATCCATGACCCAGACATTTTTTACAAGTACATGCTTTTTACGAAGAGCCTTTTTCAGATCTTCCTGAAACTGCGGATCTGCCGGCATGATATCATACAGCTCTTCTGCCATATGATCCATGATCCTCGAGATCTCCGTCAGCTGCTGTGCAACTGCAAGCCGGCTTTCGATCATCCGGTTGTCCCACACGAGATTCTGCCTTTCTTCACGAAATCCCTCATTCAGGACCTGAAAATACTGGGCGGAACGGCCACATGCTCTCATCCATTCACTGCGGGCTCTCTGGATATTCTCCTCATTGCCTTCCTCCATGGTACGGATCATATTCTCACTGCCCCGCATGGTTTCCCCCGCATGCTCTCCCCAGCAGATCTCTCTCTGATAACATCTGGAACATACAGCCGCACTGGTGTCCGATATGATACGGTTCAACTGTCCTCCGCTCAAAAATTCCTTACGGTAAGGCATTCCGTAGAATGTATCCGCAAGCTTCCGGAAGGATGCTGCATACCGTTCCACTTTTTCCTTCTGGGGATGGCTTTCACAAAGCGGCAGCATTTCTTCTTTTTCCTTCGTTTTTCCCGAAAAGACAGTTTTTGCCATGTCCCGAAGTATCAGCAATATGCTGACTACGAGCATGGCAATGATCCATTCCTGCATATTTTCCCCTCCCCTTATAACCTTCACTGACTGAACATTATAAAGGAAGATCCCTGAAATATCTGTCAAAGCCGCACGAAAATGTCAAAAAAAATTTCGTCGAAACCTTTGATTTTCAGCTATTTTTCTTCCTGAAACACGATCTCGTTGTCTTTCACAAGTCCCAGCTTCTCACGAGCCGCCTCTTCCACATATTCATCGGTCTTCATATATTCTTTCTCTGCTTCGATCTCCTTGGTACGTTCCTTCTCACTTTCAATCGACTTCTCCAGTGCTGTAGCTTTGGAATCATAATAATCCCTGCGCCGTTCCAGAGTCTTACTCTGCAGCATAAGGCTTCCCAGCAACACCAGTGCGATCACCATGATCCCCGCCATGCCAAGATAATTATATCCGATCCGTTTTTTTTCTTTTCCCTTTTTTGGATTTTTCAATCTGCTGCTCCTTTTTTACACGATCTGATCTCTTTACCTTTTACGAGCTTATACATCCAGATTTTACAACTTCTTCAAAAAAATATCAACCGGTTTGCTGTCTTTTTAGCTTTAATGGAACAGTCTTTTTAAAAGGGATCCTTCTTTTTTGTCTTTTTTCCTGCCAAGATAGGTAAGACTGTCGATTTTTCCCTCCAGGCTAAGCTGCCCGCTTTTCAGATCAAGATGTTTTACATGAAGTCCTTCGCCTTTTATGGATAACTTTCCTTCCTCTGTATGCAGCAGTATTTCTTTTTCATCGAAAGAGATCACCTCCCGGATTCCCGTTATGGTGCCACCTTTCTGCCGCTCCAGCATCAGACTGTGAAATGCTGCCGTTCTCTTCTCGTCCAATCCATACCTCCCTGGGGATGATTTCTCTTTTATTTTATGAAAAATCCATCCGGAATAGACCATCACGCCCAAACGGCAGCTGTCCCTGCATCAGATATAGCGGAACATACTTTCCACTTCATCTTTTTTTACCGTTTCCTTAACTTCCAGGACTTCAACCTTTACATTACGGCTTCCAAACTGAATCTCCACAGTGTCACCGGTCTTTACCTGTACAGAAGCCTTAGCCGGCTTGTCATTGACCAGAACTCTTCCTGCATCGCAGGCTTCATTTGCCACCGTACGGCGTTTGATCAGTCTGGATACCTTCAGATATTTATCAAGACGCATAATTTTTCCTCCTAAAAAAGCAGGGGAAACCAAAAACCGGTTTCCCCTGCCGTTATCACTCTGAACCAACAGATTATTTGCCGTTGACAACGTCCTTTAAAGCTTTTCCTGCTTTGAACTTCGGAGACTTGGAAGCCTCGATCGTCATGGTCTCACCAGTCTGAGGATTTCTTCCCTCTCTTGCAGCTCTTGTGCTTACTTCGAAAGTTCCAAATCCAACCAGCTGAATCTTCTCGCCTTTTTTCAGTTCGTCTGTTACAACATCGATAAAAGATTTCAGAACAGCTTCTACATCTTTTCTGGAAAGATTGGTGTCTTTCGCCATTGCTGCCACTAACTCTGTTTTATTCATGGTGTTTCCTCCTATAATTGATGTTCTCTTATTTTTGACTTTGCTTTATATATATACCGCTTTTGGCTTATAATGTCAAGGTTTTTCGCATATTACAGGCGGAATGTGACCCATTTTATTATTTCATGGAATCAACCATTTCAAGAACAGCCTTGCCCATTGCATCGGATTTCTCGTCTGCATCTGCAAGAGATGTTCCCTTAACGCCATAATAGAATTTAACCTTAGGCTCTGTTCCGGACGGTCTTACGCAAACCCATGCATCATCGGTAAGCTCATAGTAGAGAACATTGGAATTCGGAAGTCCTGTCGGCTTCTTCTCACCTGTTGCAAGATCTGTGATCTCGTCCAGCTTGTAGTCACGTACAGCAGTCACCTTATGTCCGGCAAACTCGGCAGGCGGATTCTGACGAAGTGTTGTCATGATCTCCTGGATCTTCTGAAGTCCCTCGATACCTTTCATGGTAACTGCCTGGATGGCATCCTTATAGTAGCCGAACTCCTCATACATATCGATCATTGCATCCCAGAGAGTCTTGCCCTGTGTCTTATAGTAAGCAGCAGCTTCACAAAGTGCCATGGTAGCAACAATGGCATCCTTGTCCCTTGCATAGGTTCCGATCAGGCAGCCGTAGCTCTCCTCAAATCCGAAAAGATATGTACCCTTGCCACTGTTCTCAAATCCGAGGATCTGCTGTCCGATGTATTTGAATCCGGTAAGCACTTCGATAAGCTTCACGTTGTATCCCTTGGCAATAGCATCTGCCAGGTTTGTTGTAACGATAGTCTTTACAAGAGCTCCGTCCTCCGGAAGGCTTCCGTTTACAGCCTTTTTCTGGCTCAGCTCATAATTTGCAAGAAGGCATCCGGACATGTTGCCCGTAAGATCATGATACTCTCCGTTTTTGTCCTTTACGCGAACACCAAGACGGTCTGCATCCGGATCTGTAGCAAGTACGATGTCTGCATCCACTTCCTTCGCAAGCTTCAGGCCAAGTTCAAATGCCTCTGCTGCCTCCGGGTTCGGATAGCTGACTGTCGGGAAATCCCCATTCGGAAGCTCCTGCTCCGGTACTACATATACATTCTCAAATCCAAGCTCCTTAAGGATCCTTCTGGCCGGAATATTGCCGGTTCCGTGAAGAGGTGTGTAAACGATCTTCAGGTTCTTGCCCTCTGCCTGGATCGCATCCATATGGATGATCTGTTTCTTAAGCTCTTCCATGTAAGCGTCATCGACAGCCTGTCCGATCACTTCGAAAAGTCCTGCCTTTACTGCTTCTTCCTTATCCATGGTCTTTACGGTATTCCAGTCGGAGATTGCCTTTACCTCGCCCATGATACCGGAATCATGAGGTGGTGTGATCTGCGCGCCGTCCTCCCAGTAAACCTTGTATCCATTGTATTCCGGAGGATTGTGGCTGGCTGTTACGTTGATACCTGCCACACAGCCCAGATGACGTACTGCAAAGGAAAGCTCCGGTGTCGGACGAAGTGTCTCAAAGATATAAGCCTTGATTCCGTTTGCTGCCAGGCAAAGTGCTGCTTCCTGGGCAAACTCCGGTGACATATGACGGGAATCATATGCGATGGCAACTCCCTGAGATTTCTTGTCAACCTTGGCAATATAGTTGGCAAGCCCCTGGGTCGCTCTTCTTACCACATAAATATTCATACGGTTGGTACCTGCGCCGATGATACCACGCAGGCCTGCCGTACCAAACTCAAGATCCATATAAAAACGCTCTTTGATCTCATTTTCGTCGTCTTTGATCGCTTTCAGTTCTTCCTTTGTCGCCTCATCAAAGTATGGGTTTTCAAGCCACTGATTATAGATTTCTTTATAATCCATGTTCCAAAATACCTCCCTGTTTCTTTATATAAGATACTTAGTATTATATAACAATTTTCAGAAAAAGGGAAGTTTTGTTTTCGTTACATTCAGAATCATTACTGTCTGAAGCACTGTTTTGAAAATTCCTCCCACTGTTTTTTCTGATAAATCAGGGTTCTCAGCTTTTCCACATTTTTTCCGGAGATCACAGCCTTGTTATGTGTATAATAATGATTTGCCAGTTTCCAGTATTTTTCCGGATAACAGAACCGGACTCTCAGGTTCTGCCACTCAGACTCTGAGAGCGGCCGCACGGAATCATATTCAGAAAGCATCTTCTGCGCGAGGTGCAGATCCCAGCTGTATTTCTCCAGGATTTTCCGCATAAAGCGGTACAGATCTGCCATCTGCACATCAAAGCTCCAGTGGCTAAAATTCGTCACCGCTGTGTTTTTCCCAAGCATCAGCACATTATGCTGATTATATTCGCCATGACAGATACTGCCGCTTTGAAGAGACTGCTGCCGCAGATTTTTATAATCCGTGGTTTCCAGCATAGCTGCCGCTTCTTCTCCTTTTTGCAGAAACCATTCCACGCTTTTCAGATAATCTTTCTCAAAAGAATTGACCGCTCCTTTTTTTCGGATAAAACGGCGTATTTTTTTCATTTCCTGATTATGCCGGATATATTCTTCCTGCAGATTTCTTCCCCGCGTAATCCATTTCCACAGGAAGCTGCATGATCTTGTGGATCTGTGCCAGAGTCCGGATGCTTTTTAAAATATCGTTTTCGGATCTCGTGTCACATTCCCGTCCCTCAAACCAGACCTGTGCAGTATATGGAACAGAATCTTTGTCCCTGCTTACCAGTACACCTTCCCTGTTTCTGAGATAAGCATCCACAAGACAGTTCTGTTCTTTCATTTTTTCAAGAAGCTGCTGCTGCATGGAAAGCTTTTTTTCCGAGCCATGAAATTCCCGGAGTATCACCGGACCTTTTTCTGTCCGGCACAGAAGTGCCCCCCGCACCCTGACGGAGAATGAAGCCGTAAGCTCATACTGCTCCAGCACGCTCAAACCATAATCATACAAAAAAGTTCCCCCCTGCCTTATTTTACGTTCTATCTTATGCAGGGGGGATTTTTGTTATTCTATTCGGTTTTTATGCTGTCTTTTTCTGCTGTTTCAAGAAGTTTTTCTTTTATATTAAGGGTTGGATCTTTCAGCACACAGTCAAGAAGTCTTTCGAGCAGCGCTCCCAGTGCCGGTCCGGCCGGATGTCCTGCCTTTATAAGATCCTTTCCGGAAACTGCCAGGGTTTTCAGGGATGTACATTCTCCTCTTTCAAGGATCCCCTGATAAGCTTCCGTCACACCGCCTAACCGTGCCAGCTTCTCCTCCCTCTTGTAAGTACTCTGGGATAAAAGATCTGCCTTCTGTACTTTCAGATACAGCGGAAAAAGCTCTTCTCCGATAAGATTCACAGCTCTCCGCACATCCTCGGCGTCCGGTGTGGGACGAAGATCATGATACCGGATCAGCCGACAGGTATTTCGGATCGTTACATTATCAAATTTCAGACGGCGCAGGATCTTTCCTGCCAGCTTTTCGCCTGCCGGTCCGTGAGTCTTAAAGTGGTCTCTTCCATTCTCGTCTGTCTTTTTTACAACCGGCTTGGCAATGTCGTGAAGAAGCATGGTGATACGAAGAAGCCTGTCATTCTCAATCTCCGTAAGGCTTTTCAGAATGTGTTCGCCTACGTTGCAGCAGTGATGGGGGGTATTCTGCGCTGTTTCCATACAAGCATCAAATTCCGGAAGAAATTCCCGGGTAAGGCCTGTCTCCCAGGCTGTCCGAAGGTAATCCGGATGATCTGATACCAGGAGCTTTACAAGCTCTGTCTGGATACGCTCTGCACTGACATGCTCCAGGTTCCCCGACATCCGTGCCAGTGCCGCTTTCGTATTCTCTTCCACAGTAAAACCAAGCTGTGCGGAAAAACGCACTGCACGGAGCATCCGAAGAGCATCCTCTGTAAAACGTTCCACCGGATCCCCGACACAACGGATGATCTTCCTATTGATATCCTCCATTCCGCCAAACAGATCCACCAGTCCATGCTCCGGATGATAAGCCATGGCGTTAATGGTAAAATCTCTTCGTTTCAGATCTTCCTCAAGACTTCTGGTAAAGGTCACAGCATCCGGGTGGCGGCCGTCATGATATTCTCCGTCTACACGGTAGGTTGTCACCTCAAAGCCCTCTTTGCCCATCATTACAGTTACTGTTCCATGCTGAATCCCCGTATCTACAGTTCTGTGAAAAAGCGCCTTCACCTGCTCCGGAAGTGCGGAGGTAGTGATATCCCAGTCCCCAGGCACCCGGTTCAGGATGGAATCCCGGACACAGCCGCCAACAACATATGCCTCATAGCCGGCTTCATTGAGAGTACGCAGGATCTGTTCTGCTTTTTGTGGTATGTTAATCGTCATAATAACTCCTCTTGATGATCGCTGCTGTCCGGTAAAGCGGACATTCGCAATCCGCTTCGCTACTTGCTCATGAACGCAGTCGCTTC
>ERZ791834.650-NODE-650-length-22328-cov-12.5149_pt1 | contig 22328 bp, 22 predicted proteins | sample MGYA00510293_ERZ791834 | MGnify/ENA primary metagenome ERZ791834 (study PRJEB30046, sample SAMN00715253) | human gut metagenome | study: EMG produced TPA metagenomics assembly of the A metagenome-wide association study of gut microbiota in type 2...
CCTTCGATGGCAAAATACAGCAAAAAAACAATATTTTCCAATCCTCCAAACGCTCCGGAAACGGCATAGGAATCGAATCCGTCCGCCACATTACCGACAAAAATGGCGGTACCTGTGACTTTACCTATGAAGATGGTATTTTCTCCGCCAAAATAATGCTCCGGATATAATCAGTTACTGATTATATCCGGAGCATCCACGTATCAATAAAAAACACAATGACATTATTACCTCCTGCAAGTCTGATTTCTGCTTTTATTTCATTTTATTGCAATAAGCCCCGTCGGGGGATATTGATATATTCCGTTTTATACCAGACATATTCCGTTTTTATATATCTTTTTATAAAGAAAAAAACACAGTACAACAGAGATGCCCTGTCATACCATGTTTTTTAGTTATTGTGGACAGTTACTTTACTCTGTCCTATTCTGCCAGCAATCCTGCTGCCCGCATATTTGCAAGCAGAAGATTAAACTGATTTACCACATCTTCCGCACTTGTCGCATTTGCGACCGCTGCTGCAGGAGTTATGGTACCTGCGGGGCCTGTGGGGCCGGTTGGACCGGTTGCTCCTACTGGTCCATCTGCACCAACCGGACCGGTTGCACCTGGACTCCCCTGTGGCCCGGCTGGTCCTGTTGCTCCGGGGCATCCTCTTGGTCCCATGGGACCGGTCGGACCCGGACATCCACAGTTGCAGCAGCCCTGACTCTAACAGTCAGCTTCTCTGTTTTTTCTGAAAAACTCCATATATTGATCCCTGCTAAAATATTTCTCTCTTTAGGATATGCACAGTCAGTCTTTCCTGTTCCCTTTACTTCAGACAACAATAGTCAGATGTACATCGGTGATCTGTATTTACTGTTTGACTGAGATAAAATACTGCTGATTTTTCAGAAATTCTCTCCCGTAAGGTTTATACGTGCCCGCCTGACAATGATACTGAAACGCTTTTTCAATATCGCCAAGATAATACCAGCAGACACTCAGCTGAATGCATGGAATATAGCCATAGCACTCTTTTTCCACAAAACCTCCTGTCTTTGCATTCTCAGATACCTGCAGTGCATTTCTGTACCAGAATACTGCCTGTTCCCATTTCTTTCTGTCAAAGAAATGTTTGCCTATATCACAGCATAGTTCTCCCGACGGTGTCCGGTATGTCAGTCCCCTGTACAGAAACTCCAGTGCCATTCCATTTTGTTTCAGTTCATAACAGCATCGTGCTGCCACTCTGCATGCCTCCACCTGGTTTTCCACAAATCCCTCCGGTAATTGCAGAAATTTCAGGAGGTTATCCACCGCCTCCACATACTCCCTGTGATAAAACAACTCTCGTCCATAATAAAATCTGTCTCTTGCCGATAATACTTCTCCATCTGATTCCATCTTTTGATATATCTCGAGATTTCTTCTTGAGTATTCCGTTTTTATGCTGTGATGTTCTATCTCACAGTCCAGGTATTCCGTCCTGCCTCTGACGGCTAACGTCTCATGCACCCGTCCCTGCCACTGAAAGTCCTTATCTCTTTTTACTATTCTTTCACGATAATAGACTAATGTCGGATTTCTTTTTTCATCAAAGCCTGCCACATATCGGATCATTACCACATCCGATGATCCGTCTGTTTCTTCTTTCCATCGCTTCAGTTTCAGCACTTCACTTTTCGTAATAATATCATCTGCATCAAGCCACATACAGTAGTCCATCTCTGCCTGAGAAAAAGAATAGTTCCTCGCTCTTGAAAAATCATCCTGCCATTCCTGTTCAAATACTCTGGCATGGTATTTTTCTGCAATCTTTTTTGTCCGGTCTTCAGACCCCGTATCAACTATGATAATCTCATCTGCAATCTCCTGCACAGATTCCAGACATCTGCCAAGCACTCTCTCCTCATTTTTTACGATCATGCAAAGACTGATTGTAACCATCTGCGTCCTCTCTGCCTATAAAACGGAAGATTTTCTACTCTGCTCTTATAATACTTTATGAGATTTGTAATGAACTATATACATGCATTCCACCAAAAAAGGAAGTCGCTATTTGCGACTTCCAAGTCTTCCCTTAAAATCCCCGTATCCAAAATCCGTAAGCTGCTGCATAGTACTGTCAGCACGTCTGAGCCAGATATCCGGTAACGGCATCCCGTTAAATGTATTATTTTTACAGGTAGTATAGATGGCCATATCTCCAAACATAAGAAGATCCCCATATTCCGGAAACTGTCTGAATTTATAGTCTCCGATCACATCTCCCGACAGGCAGGTTGGCCCTCCAAGGCGAACTGTGGTTCCTCTCTCTTCTATATCATCTGCTCCAAGAAGCGGCGGAAGATACGGCATTTCCAGTACATCCGGCATATGGCAGGCCGCACTGGCATCTACGATCGCAATTTCTGTCTCTCCGTTTTTCAGAACATCCAGCACACGGGTCAGAAGGAATCCTGCATTTAATGCCCATGCTTCTCCGGGTTCAAGATAAACCTCTACCTTCCATTCATCTTTTGCCATCCGGATGCATCGTTCCAGTCGTTCAATATCATAACCTGGTCTTGTAATATGATGACCGCCGCCAAAATTGATCCACTTCACTCTGGAAGCCAAATCTCCAAAATGCTTCTTTACAAAAACAAGAGTTGTCTCCAGATCATCGGAATCCTGCTCACAGAGAGTATGGAAATGAAGTCCATCGAGTAAATCCAGAAGTTCCGGGTTTTTCTGGAATGCTTCATCCCACTGTGCTCTTGTCGTTCCCATTCGGCTTCCCGGTGCACAGGGATCATAAATCTCATGTCCATCCTGTGTAGAACATTCCGGATTGATCCGAAGTCCCACGCTCTTTCCCGCTTCTTTTGCTCCTGGTCCGAAACGAAGAAGCTGCGTTGGCGAATTAAACACTATATGATCCGCATACTGAAGAAGTTCCTCAAATTCATCTGCCCGATAACCGGCACAGAATACATGAACCTCTTTTTCCGGCATTTCCTCAGCTCCAAGTCTTGCCTCAAACAGTCCGCTGGCCTCTGTACCCGCAAGATACGGCTCAAAAAACTGATAACAATCATAATTGCTGAACGCTTTCTGCGCCAGGAGCATCTTACATCCTGTCCGCTCTGCCACTTCACCGAGCAGTTTTGCATTTTTTATAAGTGCTTTTTCGTCCAGGATATAGCAGGGTGTTTTTATATTCCTGAATTCCGGCGGAATGATTCCGCCGGTGGCTGTAAATGGTGCTCTTTTATCCAATCCTTCCATCAGTCTACCAGCTTCGGATCGTGGCTTTCACTGCGCGGCAGGCCATAACGGTCGAGTGCATCCAGGAACGGATCTGGATCAAATTCTTCAACTGTATACACACCTGGTCTGATCCACTTTCCGGTCAGCATCATAAGCGCTCCGCACATTGCCGGAACACCGGTTGTATAGCTGATCGCCTGACTTCCAACTTCGTGATAGCATTCCTGATGATCGCATACATTATAGATATAGTATGTCTTTTCTTTTCCGTCTTTTACACCTGTAAAGATACAGCCGATATTTGTTTTTCCTTTTGTACGTGGTCCAAGGCTTGCCGGATCCGGAAGCAGTGCTTTCAGGAACTGAATTGGAACAATCTCCTGTCCGTTGTACTGGATCGGTGTTGTGGAAAGCATTCCTACATCTTCAAGACAACGCATATGATCCAGATAGCTCTGTCCGAAAGTCATAAAGAAACGAATACGTTTTACACCCGGGATTGTTTTTGCAAGAGACTCGATTTCTTCATGGTGGAGCAGGTACATATCCTTGTCTCCTACCTGGTCAAAGTTATATTCTCTCTTGATATCCATCGGCGGGATTTCCACCCAGTGTCCGTTTTCCCAATAGCTTCCCGGTGCACTTACTTCACGAAGATTGATTTCCGGGTTAAAGTTTGTCGCAAATGCATATCCATGATCGCCGCCATTGCAGTCCAGGATATCAATCGTATCAATCTGATCAAATTCATGCTTTAATGCATAGGCACAGTAAGCCTGTGTAACACCCGGGTCAAATCCACATCCGAGAAGTGCTGTAAGTCCTGCATCTTCGAATTTTTTACGGTATGCCCACTGCCAGGAATAGTCAAAGTATGCAGAAAATCCTTCTTCTTTGCAGCGTTTTTCATAGATTGCACGCCACTCCGGATCATCGGTATCTTCCGGCTCATAGTTTGCTGTATCCATGTAATTTACACCACATGCCAGACATGCATCCATGATTGTCAGATCCTGATATGGAAGTGCGATGTTCATTACCAGATCCGGTTTATAGCTGTTGATCAGCTCGATCAACTGGTCTACGTCATCTGCGTCCACCTTAGCTGTAGTAAGAACTGTTTTTGTCTTTCCTTTCAGTTTTTCCACGAGTGCATCACATTTTTCCTTTGTGCGGCTTGCAATACACATTTCTGTGAATACCTCGTCAACCTGGCAACATTTCTGAATTGCTACACTGGCTACTCCTCCGCAGCCGATTACAAGTACTCTGCTCATAATTTTTCTCCTTTTATGATAACTGGCTGTTTCTTCAACAGTCTTATTTTATAATATTATTTTTATGGTGTCGGGGATGACCCTGGTATCATTTTATTTTGCAACTGCAAGAAGCAGTTCACGTAGAACCTTGCAAGCCGTTGCAGTTGAAACACCGCTTGCATCCAGCATAGGTGCAAGTTCATTGACATCTGCCCCTACCACGTTCGCCTGAGAAACGGTACGGATAGCTTCAAGAAGCTCTATAAAGCTCACACCTCCTGCCTCCGGAGTTCCTGTTCCCGGAAATACCGACGGATCCATACAATCCAGATCAATCGTAAAATATACCGGAACCTGTTTCTCTTTCAGTTCTCTGACGGTCTCTTCCAGTCCGTCAAAAGTAAACGGATGAAAGTCTGTATGTTTTCTGGCAAACTGAAATTCTTCTCTCTCACCGCTTCGGATGCAGAACTGATGAATATGTCCATCTCCCAGAATCTCATGACATCTTCGAAGCACACAGGCATGACTTAATTTTGCTCCGAGATAATCATCTCTTAAATCTGCATGTGCATCAAAATGAATAATATGAAGCTCCGGATATTTTGCAGCTACGGCACGCACCGCTCCCAGTGTCACCAGATGCTCGCCTCCCAAAAGCAGTGGAAATTTTTCTGCGTTCAATATCTCTTCTGCTCTCTTTTCAATGTCTGAAAGTGCCATTTCGCTGCTTCCAAAACAAAGTTCCAGATCTCCGCTGTCAAATACACGGATATCCATAATGTCTTTATCCTGATACGGACTGTAGGTCTCCAGACCAAAGCTCTCATGTCGCATGGCTGACGGACCAAACCGGGCACCCGGACGGAAACTTGTTGTAGAATCAAAGGGTGCACCGTAAAGAACAATAGATGCCTCCTCAAAACTGCTTTCACAGCCAATAAAAGTTTCTATATTAGGCAACATCATAAATTAATCCTCCACTTCTTTCAGCATATCTTCCAGAAAAGCCGGAAGATAAAATGCTCCTTTATGGAGTCTGGTTGTATAGTAACGTGTGCGAAGATTTAACGCATTCCATGCTTCCGGGTCAAGATCATCAACCGGATGATATTTTTTACTTGCAAATCCAAACAGCCAGTAACCTGCAGCAAATGTCGGAATGTGTGCCTGATAAACACGGCTGATCTGAAAAGTGCTGGCAATTCTCTTATGGCTACGCTGCATGGCATGTGCATCTTCCGCATAGAACGGGCTTCCCTGCTGGTTTACCATAATCCCGTCATCCTTCAGTGCGTTGTAACAGTTTCCATAGAATTCACGGGTAAACAGCCCTTCCGAAGGACCAAACGGATCAGAAGAATCTACAATGATGAGGTCATATTTTGCTTCACACCGACGGATAAATCTCAGCGCATTTTCATAATGAAGATGTACTCTTCTGTCATCCAGTCTGCAGGCATTTCCCGGAAGATAGGCACGACAGGCTTCCACAACCATCGGATCCATTTCTACCAGATCAATATGACGTACTCTGTCATATCTGGTCAGTTCACGAACAACACCACCATCTCCGGCACCAATCACAAGAATATCCCTTGCTTCTTTATGTATTGCCATCGGCACATGCGTGATCATCTCATCATAAATAAACTCATCACGCTCTGTCAGCATTACATTTCCGTCCAGAGTCAGCACACGGCCAAATTCTGGTGTCTCAAAGATATCAATTCTCTGATAGTCGCTCTGCTTCGAATAGAGCTGACGATTTACCCGGATACTGTGCTTGACATCCGGTGTATGAAATTCCGAAAACCACATTTCCATTGTCATTCCCTCCCTGCCAGTACATTTAATCTCAAAATATCCGGATCTTCGGGGCCTGTCATATTGCAACCCTTTGCTTTTGCATATTCAATATAATCCAGAATCTCTGCTGTGATCCGTTCTCCGGGTGCAAGAATCGGAATTCCCGGCGGATAACACATCACAAATTCACTGCAGACCTTTCCCTCCGTTTCTCGAAGCGGCAGACTGCATTTATCTGCATAAAAAGCTTCCTGTGGACTTGTCACTACCTGTGGATCAATATACTCCTGACTGAGAAGTCCTGATCCATCTGTCTGAAAACGTCTGCGGATTTCCGCAAGCGCACTTACCAGTCGTTCTATTTCCTGTGCACGGTCTCCGATGGAAAGATACGCAAGAATGTTTCCAATGTCACCAAATTCTATCTGAATATCATATTCATCCCGCAGAATATCATAAACTTCGATTCCTGCAAGTCCAATATCCAGTGTATGTACACTTAATTTCGTAATATCAAAGTCAAAAACCGAATTTCCATTTACCAGTTCTTTTCCAAATGCATAATAACCACCGATCGCATTGATTTCCTCTCTGGCATATTCTGCCATATCTGCTACCTGGTGAAAAATCTGACGGCCACGCTGTGCAAGATTTCTTCTTGAAATGTCAAGACTTGACATCAGAAGATAACTTCCAGAGGTCGTCTGTGTCAGATTAATGATCTGGCGCACGTATCCTGCGTGGACGTTCGGACCTGTAAGAAGAAGACTCGACTGTGTAAGACTTCCACCACTCTTATGCATAGATACCGATGCCATATCTGCACCTGCTGCCATAGCCGAAACCGGAAGACCTCCGCCAAAGTAAAAATGCGTTCCATGAGCCTCATCCGCCAGACACAGCATTCCTGCATCATGTGCCATCTTGACAATCGCACGCAGATCACTGCATATTCCATAATACGTCGGATTATTTACCAGAACCGCAACTGCCTTCGGATGTTCCTTTATTGCTTTTTCTACCTGCTCCCTGCGCATTCCAAGTGAAATTCCAAGTCTCTGATCCACCTCTGGGTTTACATAAACAGGAATCGCGCCACACAAGACAAGTGCATTCAAAACACTCCTGTGAACGTTACGGGGCAGTATGATCTCATCTCCGCGTTTGCAGGCAGTCAGGACCATGGTCTGAACGGAACTGGTCGTGCCTCCCACCATCAGAAAAGCATGTGCTGCTCCAAATGCATCTGCTGCCAGTTCTTCTGCTTCCCGGATTACAGATACAGGATGACAGAGATTATCCAGCGGTTTCATGCTGTTGACATCCACCCCTACACATTTTTGTCCCAGAAATTCTGTCAGTTCCGGATTGCCTCTTCCCCGCTTATGACCGGGAACATCAAAGGGTACAACTCGCATTCGTCGGAAAGTCTCCAGAGCTTCATGTATCGGTGCATGATTCTGGTTCAATTTAAAACGACTTCCTTTCATCATTCCTCCATTTCCAGTTTCCTTTGTCTCAACCCTCAAACCACATTCCACAAACTGAGCAAAATAAAAAAACGCAGATTAGGGCACTAAGCCACAAACCTGCGTCTGATCTGTATTCGCATGCGTGTCAGAGTCTATATAGCAATCATACTTTTACTACTCTTATTGATCGTTTCACAAGTCTGCGCTTTGGGCGCATCTCGGTTATCAAAGGAACCTACTTATAAAATTTGAGCTTCTAACTCAATCAATAAGGTAACCAAAGTTACCATAATCGGCAGTGGACCCGGCTGTCCGTATGGCCTTAACCCTGATGGGTGATCCAAAACAATTGCTTTGAAAAGACTCTGTCTGTTACTCTGCATCTTCGTCTCTCAAAATCGACTTTATCATAACATGTAAAAAAAACACTGTCAATAATTTCTTATTTTAACACTTCGCTGTGTTTTACATATATGTTACTGTTCACTCCGTTCACAGTAACTTGGTCAAAATGCATTCCAAATCACCTTCGGTGATGGCATTTTGCCCTGTATGTCTCGGGATTTTGCCATATTCATGGCAAAACGCCTCGCGGGATACTACCTGTGAATAGTAACAATTCTATTCGAACCGGGTCATAAATCATCTTATGAGTATCCTGATCAGCATTTTTATCTCAGGATACCATGGAAAAACCACGGATTTTGCTAAAAACAGCTCCTGCCACAGAACTACGATCGCTCATTTCCTTAATTCCGGGAAATGGAATGATTCATTACTTTCAGATACATTAAAACAGTCTGTCATTGAGATTATTTATTCAGAAGCTGCACGTACCGGAAATCCTGTTTTCTGCATTGTGGATGACACAATAGCTTCAAAGACTAAGCCTTTGTCACGGGCTTTACATCCAATCGAAGATGCGTATTTTCATCAGTCCCATTTAAAGAAAAAACAGGATTATGGACATCAGGCAGTTGCTGTCATTCTTTCCTGCAATGGCATTGTCCTGAATTATGCTTTTGTAATGTACAATAAATCAATTTCTAAAATTGACATTGTTCAAAACATCGCAAAGGAACTGGCTGCCGAATTGTCCGTTACACATAATGGATTTGACCTTGCGACAGTCAAAAAACGAAAATATTATGTGTACCGATATGAGGGAAACCTCAACGGCATAGAAAATGCGGTAGTTCTTTTAAGTTATCCTGAAAAAGCATTTGGTAATCCCAAAGCACTGCGTGCATTCATCAGTACGCAGGAACTGGTGAGTTCTGCTCTTTCGAGACCGGATATCACAAAATCTGCGGCATTGTTCAGTCGGAAAAGTATCGATATCTTTTCCAATGTGCAAAGGAAAGCGATGATTTTGACTCATTTATAGTTGTAAAGTAAGCACAATCCTGTACCATAGTTACCTGGAAATTACTGTGCACTTCATTCTCATGGACAAAATACATTCCAGATTGCCTGTTATTTTGTTAATACTTTCCCCGCACAGAGTGCCGCTCCACACGCCGATTCCTGTTATCATTCCCCGGCGGGACGGATCACTTCTTGTCCCGGAAAATGCCGTGTCTACTTTCCATACAGCTTCTTTTCCATATTTTTCAAGAAAATCTTCTGCCTGTTCCTGCATCCGGGAATACATCTTTGCCCCGGAATCTGTTCCGGAGACTTCTCGGTAAAACTGTTCCAGCATCGCATAAGCACGACCACCGCACAAAGAAGCCCCAACAAGGATATAACTGCTTTCAGTACATGGACGAAGTTCTACACTGCCTCCGCATTCTACAAACTCTTCTGATACAAAAGAAATCTGACTTCCGGTTCCCACATTCAGAAGAACGGTATCCTCAAGATCCCGGACAGAGCCAAACAGGCTCGCCTGATTATCACCGATCGATCCCATTACCGGTACACCATCTCTGGTTTTTCCGATCAGAAAATGTCCCTTTCTCACTTCCGGCAGATAAGAAGCGTCTACACCCGCATGCTTCAGAGCCTCATACAAAAACTCCTGTCTCTGCAGGTCAAAGCATCCCCAGCTTGCCGCCATGTCAAGTCCGATAACAGGGATAGTATTTCCACACAGGTCCTGCCGTCTTCCAGCGGGATCTCGCCACTTCCATCCTGCCATGTATACAGCGGACTTACTGCCATTCCAGAAGCATCCACATACAGCATCCCATGCATCTGTCCCGTAAATCCAATCCCATCCGGCAGTCCATGTTCTCCCTGCATCTTTGCGAGAAGTTCTCTGACGATCTCATAGATCTGCCCCGGATCCTGTATCTTCTGCTCCGGCCTGCTGCTCTGCAGAAAAGAATTATGTTCCACCGTCTCTCTTGCAAGCTGCTTCCCCGTTTCTGTATCTGTCAGCACGATACTGACTGTTGTCGTGCCGATGTCTATTCCCATGATCTTCATAATTTATTCCGCCTTTTCCAGCACTTCCACCGTAAACGCTTCCAGGCTTTCATAAATCCCATCAGCAATCTCTTTGATCTCCTCTGACGGTACCAGAACATCCGGGATCATGATCGCGGTACATCCTGCTGCTTTTCCGGCGTGGATGCCGTTTTCGCTGTCTTCAAAGACATAGCAGGTTTCCGGTGTACAGCCGATCCGCTCTGCTGCAAGGAGAAAAATATCCGGTGCCGGTTTGCCATGTTCAACCTCTTTGCCGCTGACAACTGCATCAAAATATTCTCTCATTCCTGCCAGTTTCAGATTACTTTCTATCTGTTCCGGATAACTGCTGCTTGCCACTGCAAGGTGCATACCCTTCTCACGAAAAGCTTTTACGATTCGCTCTGCACCCGGTTTCTTCGGCACATACACCTTAAGTTTCTGCCGCACCCGCTTCATGCACTCTTCCATAATGATGCTTCCATCGGCAACTCCATAATGCTTCTCGATCACCCTGCACATATACGCACCGCTGGTTCCACAGATATCGCCAACAAAATCAGCCCCAAGAGTCACACCATTCTCTGCTGCCAGTTCATTCCATGTTTCCTGATAGATGTTCTCTGTATCGAACAGCAGACCATCCATGTCAAAAATCGCACCTTTCATTTCCATTTGCTATCTTCCGCCTTCTACTTTCCAGTTCTTCTGTCATTTCGCTTCTCAGGCTGTCCAGTTTATAAAGCCAGGTCAGCACAGCGATTATAACACACAATACAACCGGTATCCAGATAAAGCAGACTTCAATGTAGGACAATGCTTTGTCCGTCTGTACTGCATTGGCTACATAGCCGCCATTCTTAAGAAAAGCACCGATCACAAAACTGGTAAGTCCCATGCCGCCTTTTACAAAAAATCCCTGGAATGCAGCGATCAGTCCCGCTACGCTGGAATTTTTCTTGTATTCTGAATAGTCGATCACATCTGGCTGCATGGCAAAAGTAATGCCAAAGATTCCATAAATCCCAAGTCCTGTGATCACCAGTCCTGCAAGGAGAAAAACTGCGAAATTTTTTCCAAGGAAGATCATCAGGTCTCCCGCTATGTACAGTGCCACACTTACAAACATCAGGTTTCGCTTGCTGAATCTTTTTTCCAGTGCCGGAAGCGCCAGAAGCATCGGAAAACCGGATAAAATGCCAAGGATTCCAACCAGTGACAGCCATTCTGTTCTGCCAAGGTTATATTTGAAATAATACAAAACAGTTGTGTTTCTTACTACATACAGTGAAAAATAAAACAGATTCAGGAGAAAAAGAATCCATGCCTGTCCGGTGAGCCCTTTCAGACTTTCCAGTAAAGTTGTTTTTTCATTGCTGACAGTTGGCGGTACGACTTCTTCTGTGCTCGCAAAAGTCACGAAGAAAATCAGCATAGCTGCAATTCCATAAATGGTCATAGTTACAAGATAGCCCCTGGCTTCATTTCCTTTACCGAAAAATTTTACCATTGGTGCTGTAATCGTCATGACGATCGCGGTTCCGATCATCGCACAGATCATTCTCGTGGAAACCAGGATATCTCTTTCATGTACATCCGAAGTCAGTCTCGGAACGATCGTATTCAACGGGATATTTACAACTGTGTATGCTGTACAGAGGAGACAGTACGTCACATTTTCTCCTGAGTAATATCCATATGCCAGGAGTCCGCCACAGTCCGGATTACCATTCAGAGAATTTGTATATAATTTACTGAACAGTTCTCCTGTATCTGTCTGATATCCCATAAGCTGTGCAAACTCTTCAAAAAGTCCAACCCAGGCATTCAGGTCAGAAGTCCCGTTGTTGGCATGCGACATCGCACATGGAAAACCTGTCGGCGTTGTGACCATATCAATCTCTCGGTAAATTTTACTAAGCTGTTTTTCCAGAACGATCATGGCAAAAGTGCTTGTTCCCGCTGATACATTGCCTGTCCGTGGAGCCACGGAATTTGTCGCGGTCATGCCAGTGCCGGCATCTCCCTCCGGCGGACATAACGGAATTCCCGCTTCCAGATTTCCGCTTTCATCAAGGAAAGCTGCACCTTCTTCTGTCAGAATTCCTGCACCATATCTTCACAGTAATCGTGCGTACCAGAGTTCACCGGAAACATTCCTGCTGCATCTCCGATACCGATTACCCTGTTTCCGGTCAGTTTCCAGTGAATATATCCACTCAGAGTGGAAACATAATCCAGTTCTTTCACATGTGCTTCCTGATCCAGAATCCTCTGATAAAGATGTTCTCTGTTCCCTGTCTGCCCTTCTTGATGACACAGAAACGCTGGATACTTTTTTTGAAAAAGTCCATGATGGACAAACCAATGCCGTAAATCGCTGGCACCAGTATCTCTCTCATCTGGCAAGATCCATCAATCTACTGCATCTGATCTATGATAAAGATTTTATTCTCGGCGGCTATCTTGCTCCTTACCTCCAGGAGAAAGATCTCTCCTACATCCATGAAGAGATCCGGCGCATGACTCCATTCCCGGAAAGCCAGGATTTCCTGCATATCAGCAAGATGCCGAAGCACAATATCACGATTGGCGCGGCACTGCCGTATATTAAGGAGTTTCTTGGAATTAAATGAAGGAGGACAAGCTCATGCGACTAGCATTAATACAGATGTCGGATTCCGGCAGTGTAGAATCTAATATAGAAAAAAGCTTAAATGCAATGAAAGAAGCCGGCGACACATGCAGAAAAAATCAGATCATGGCTGTCCCGAATATCTACCTTCTGGAAAATGAGCGCCCATACGATGCAAGCATTCTGATCAACAAAAACGGTAAAATTCTGGGAATTCAGAAAATAGTACACATCGCTCAGGCTGATAAATTTTTTGAACAGGACTACTATACTCCGTCTGATGACGGATTCAAAGTTTTTGAAACAGAATTTGGAAAACTAGGAATTGTCGTCTGCTTCGACCGCCACTATCCGGAAAGCATCCGAACCGAAGCTTTAAAGGGTGCAGATCTGATCTTGATTCCGACCGTAAATACCAAAGCGGAACCTTCAGAAATGTTCGAATGGGAGCTTCGTGTACAGGCATTTCAGAACAGTACCATCATTGCCATGTGCAATCGTGTCGGTGCAGAGGGAGATATGGATTTTTCCGGTGAATCGATCGTTGTTGATGCGAATGGAAATGTACTTGCAAAAGCAGATGATAAAGAACAGATTTTATATGTTGATATCGAGCTTAAAGCCGCATCTGCCATAAGAGCAGCGCGACCTTATACTCAACTTAGAAGAACTGAATTTTATGAATAAATGGATTTATTTCTTACCCCAATTCGCCATGCTGTTTCCCTGCTGTTCGGAGAATCCTCTGTGTCCATGGACAGGGATTTTATCAAAGGCTGTTTCCAGTGCCTGGAATTCTGCATCGGACAGCTCTACGTTTCAGGAACCGAGGTTTTCGAGGATTCTTCCCTGGTTCTTGGATCCAGGGATCGGGACTACATTTGGATATTTATGCAGCATCCAGCTCAATGAGATCTGGGCTTTGGTTGCAGCTTTTTTCTCTGCGTATTCCTCAAGCAGTGCAAGCACCGGCTGGTTTGCTTCGATATTTTCTTTGCGAAGCTGTGGAACGAATTTGCGGACATCGTCGCTGTGGGAAAAATCAGAATTTACAGTCACTTTTCCGGAAAGAAAACCACTTGCTGTTGGGGAGAACGGAACAAGCCCTATGTTGTGTTCCATGCAGTATAGAATTACCGCCTCTTCTGCGCCTCGCTCTACCATGGAATAAATATTCTGGATCGCGGAAAGTGGGGTTTCTTTATTAGCTCTGTCGATCACATCAACATCAACCTGGGATAATACACATCTGCATAGTCTGTCTGCAGGTTTCTCAGAGATCTTTCCAGATGCTCCCGCATAGTGGCTTCCACACCTTTGCTCTTTGCTTCTGCTGTTTCCAGATGGAATTTCGTTCCAATGACGATATCTTTACGAAAATCTTTCACTGCTTTTCCGACAATCTTTTCGTTATGGCCTTTGTTTTCCGGAAGCATGTTCGGTCCATAAGCTTCTGCCGTATCAAAGAATGTACAGCCGAATTCATATGCTTTGCGGATCGCTTCAATGCTGTATTCCTCCGTCGGGATCTCACCATATCCGTGACTGAATCCCATACAGCCAATACCGATCGGAGATACTTCAATATTTCTTAATCTACGCTTTTCCATCGTTTTCGTCCCCTTTCACCAAAAAAATTTCTCTTATAAATCTTACAGAATAGACATAAACCACTCTACTGTTTTTGGATCATAATGTGAGAAGAACAGGCTTTCTCCACCATCCAGTTTCTCAATAGCAGCCATCTCTTCTGCTGTCAGACTGAAATCAAAGAGGTCAAAATTCTGCTGCATTCTGTCCTTATGAACAGATTTCGGAATAATGACCACATCGCTCTGGAGCAGGAAACGCAGAGCTGTCTGCGCGGCAGTCTTTCCGTATTTCGCACCGATTTCTGTAAGAACCGGATTAGTAAACATATCCTTGCGGCCTTCTGCAAACGCTCCCCAGGATTCAATCTGGCAGCCGTATTTTTTCAGATATTCTTTTGCAACTTTCTGCTGCTGGAATACATGTGTTTCGATCTGGTTTACAGCCGGTTTTATTTCTGCAAAATGCTGGATATCAAGGTAACGGTCCGGCCCGAAGTTGGATACACCGATCGCACGGATCTTGCCTTCTTTGTAAAATTCCTCCATTGCACGATAGGTTCCGTAGTAATCACCAAATGGCTGATGAATCAGCAGAAGATCCAGATATTCTGTCTGCAGTTTTTTCATGGATTCTTCGATAGAAGCTCTTGCTTTCTCATAACCGGCATTTGTGATCCATACCTTGGTTGTCAGGAAAAACTCTTCTCTTGGCAGACCGCATTCACTGAGTGCTGCTCCTACATCTTCTTCGTTATAATAAGCCTGTGCGGTGTCGATGCTGCGGTATCCTACCTCGATTGCATCCAGTACGCAGCGTTTTGTATCTTCCGGCGGTGTCTGATAAACACCATATCCAAGTTTCGACATTTTGATTCCGTTGTTCAGAGTAACATATTCCATGATCTTTACCTCCAATTTTCTGAAATGTGATTGTTCATTTTGCTTACTGTAACTATATAATTTCTAATTACGGTAAATCCTTTTTCAATTTCTACTTTACAGTTTCTTCCCAAAAATGCACACTATTTATATCGCAATCTGCTTTTCATAAAATGAAATGTAAATCAGGAGGACGAGTATGCTGGATCTGTACGAACTGGAACAATTTGTGGCTTTCGCAGAGCTCGGAACGCTGTCCCGTGTTGCAGAGAAATTCCATATCTCAACACCAGCTATCACACGTTCCTGCGCCCCGGCTCCATTATGGAAACTGCTGCCAAAACTAAATGCCGAATATCCGGGAATGATGGTTTCCTCTGTCATCTGCCAGAATGAGGAAGTTCTCGCTGCCCTGAAAGACGGTTCCTGTGATATTGGAATCCTTCCATTTCCACTGAAAAACAGCTTTAAAGAAATCAACGGATTCAATTTTCTTCTCCGCACAGAACTTGGCTTCTGGGATACCCTCTGCCGCGAAAAAATGCCCGCCTCCAAATTCCTCGTACAGACAGATGCTGAGGCACTTGTGACATTTTATATTACCAAATGTTCCCCAAAATAAGGTGCAAAAAGCTGCTGACTTGCATGCCAGCAGCTTTTATGCTTTACTCTATCGTTTTCTTTTTTAATCAGAGTTTTCCGCCATACACAGGGAATCCACTGCTTGCTCCATAACTCTCAATCTTTTTGAAGTTCTTGAGAATCTCCATATCCTCCGGGCTGATTTCGAAATCAACTTCTGCATTTGCCTTCATATGATCTGGATTTGCTGTCTTTGGCAGGGAAATCGTTCCAAGCTGCAGTGTATAACGGATGCAGAGCTGTGGAACAGATACTCCATATTTCTCGGCCATTTCTTTGATTTCCGGCTGATTCAGGATCTCGCCATGTCCATTCGGGGAATATGCTTCTACTGCAATTCCGTTCTTCTGGCAATATCCGACCAATTCAAGCGGAGTATTGCTGATATGAAGCAGGATCTGGTTGACCATCGGTTTGATCTCTGCGGTTTCCACCAGGCTCTCAATATCTCCGATCTGGAAATTGGAAACACCGATCGCTTTTAATTTTCCAGCTTTATATGCGTCTTCCAGAGCTTTCCATGCTGCACGGTTTCCTTCTACATAACGATTCTCTGACTGGTTAACTTCTACCCATGGCTGCGGGCTGTGAATGATCATCATGTCCAGATAATCAAGGCCCATTTTTTCCAGAGTTTCATCGATACTTCTGGCTGCATCCTCATATGTCTTGTGTTCTGCAGCAACCTTGGATACAACAAAAAGTTCCTCTCTCGGAATTCCACAGGTTCTGACACCCTCTCCAACTCCACGCTCATTTCCATAAGCCTGAGCAGTATCTATATAGCGATAACCAATTTCTACCGCCACCATTTTCTCTAGTGTACTGTCCGGAAGCTCCACATTTCCTACACCACGCTCTGTGCTGTAAGTACAGTTTTCAAAATTCACGCTGAAACCGTTTGTGCAGGAGCAGTCTCCCAGGATTCCTCCCATACTTGGTTTCCAGTATTCCGCTTTTGCTTTCTGGAATTCTTCTTCTGTCACACCATCACCTTTCTGTGGCTCTTCATAACTCAGCGAGCCAGTATTGGTACAATTGCTGATCATAACGAGGGCGTCTTTTTTGTTGATCTCACTTTTGGAGGGCTTATCAGCATCAACCGATAACAGTACGGATTCCCCTATTCTGCCAACAATTCCTCCTCCCATAACAGACAGAGTGAACAAAGAAGCATCTTCTTTTTCTCCCTCATCATTTTCTGTTTTCAGATCTGCTTCTCCCATGACCCACTGTTTTGTGAATGAAATATTTCCACTGTTTTCGCATCCGTCGATTTCTGTTTTGGTAAGCATAAAACCATCAACTGCAAGAATGCCGCCCATATAACCATTCGTAGTCGGAGAAGAAAGATTTCCGCTATTCTTACAGTTCCTGATTGCAAAAGATGTATTTGCATTTTCCTCAGTCTTATAATAAGCTGTAAAACATGCAATTCCACCTGCCTCTACTTCACTGCTGATGTCTCCTGTATTTTCACAGTTTTCAAGTTCCAGATTCCAGTCATTTCCCATATTTGTTGTATAACAGAGAATACCTGCTGCATTTTGTCCGAATGAAACAATCTTTCCATGATTGACGCAGTCAGACAGAACCACATTTCCTTTCTGCATTGCCAGATGATGAACGATCCCGGCACCTTCTCCTTCTGTAAAGTCTACTTCATTCGTACATCCCGAGACAGTAAGTGTACTGTCTGTTTTTATACATGCATCTGCTGCAATGCCAGCATAATAATGATTTGTCGAAAAAACTTTTCCTACATTTTTGCAATTTTCAATCGTAACGGTATATCTCGGATCTGACAGATACACAGAACCTGTGATTCCTCCTGTATTGGCATTATCAGATATAACAGTTCCATTATTTATACAGTCACTGAGAATCCCATCCTCTCCCATGACCACCACGGAAAAATCTCCCGTAATTCCGCCTGCTGATAATGAGGTTCCTTCTGAGTCCTCTTCATTCACCTTAGCTTCAACCGTTCCCTCGTTTACACAACCTGTGATCCTGGCAGAATTCGAACCTGCAATTCCTCCCAATGCATGGGCGGAAGCACTTCCTTTTTCTGCTTCTATGTTTCCTTTATTCACGCAATTCACAATCCCTGCAAAATCTTCTGCTTTTTCATCCCTGTCACTTTCCACAGCAGATACTGCTGATGAAAAATCTCCTGTAATTCCACCCAGGTAAGCCAGCCCGCTTTGCCCGTTCTTCAAATCTTTTACTGCTTTTACAGTTCCATCAAACTCACATCCACTGATCGTGCCAGACGCGCTTCCGGTAATTCCTCCGTAATATCCATCATATCCAATCACAGTCCCATTTACTGTGCAGTTCAGAATCTGTGTTTTAGCTGCATTTCCGGCAATTCCTCCCGCTTTGGAAGCATCCCCTGATACTTCAATATATACATCTGTCAGATTCAGATTTTTTATCGTAGCACAATATACATCTGCGAATAAACCACTATGATCTGATGAAGCATCTGCGTTGTCTTCCTGAAGATCTTTATTCTGATACAGACCACTGATCGTATGTCCGTTTCCGTCAAATACACCAGTAAACGTCGCTTCTGCTCCGATCGATCTCCAGTCATACTCCGGTCGCTCTGTGCCCCAGTTTTCATAATCAGAAGCATCATTAAGACTGATATCTGCTGTCAGGATATAATTTTGAGTACGATATTCCATACTTCTATTCTCCGGATCCGAAAGGAGTTCTGCCAAATACTGCAGTTCCTCCGCAGAACTGATCTCATAAGGTGAGTTCTCAGTTCCATCTCCACCCGCAAATGCCCTGGCAGCCTCTCTGTATACCGACTCCCCGACATCTCTGTGCTGATGTTCGTACGGCTGTACGATACTTTCTTCTTCCTGGACTTCATCATCCGCTTTGACAAAATTTCCCGTCATAATGCCCAGCATACTGACACCAAGTGCCATAAATAAAAACTTCTTTTTCATCCTCGCTCTCCCCTGCATGAATTTTTTATTCCTGTAATTTTATCATAACATATAGTAACGAAAATCTGTTGTTTTACTGAGTTTTTTATAGCAAAAACACAGGGAGACTGCAATCTCCCGATTCTCAGTCTCCCTGTCGATCATTTTATTTATTCAGATATCTGCAGACAGCTTCTTTCATTTTCTGGATATCCAGCGGTTTCACCAGGTGTGCATTCATACCTGCTTCCATACACTTCTTCTCATCCTCATCAAAGGCATTTGCAGTCATGGCAATGATCGGGATGGTTCCGGCATCTTCACGGTCAAGTGCGCGGATCGCTTTTGTTGCGGAGAGTCCATCCATCTCTGGCATCATGATATCCATAAGAATCGCATCAAAAGTGCCCGGTTTATTTCTGGAAAAAATGTCTACTGCCTGCTGTCCATAATCCTGTTTTTTCTTTAAATGAGACTGGTGAAAGTACGCATCTTCAATTGGATGTAATGCCCGTGACAAAGGCTTAGTCTTTGAAGCTATCGTATCATCCACAATGCAGAAAACAGGATTTCCGGTACGTGCAGCTTCTGAATAAATAATCTCAATGACAGACTGTTTTAATGTATCTGAAAGTAATGAATCATTCCATTTCCCGGAATTAAGGAAATGAGCGATCGTAGTTCTGTGGCAGGAGCTGTTTTTAGCAAAATCCGTGGTTTTTCCATGGTATCCTGAGATAAAAATGCTGATCAGGATACTCATAAGATGATTTATGACCCGGTTCGAATAGAATTTGCATAAATTTAATTTCTTAAACTGGTTGTATATGAATGACGAATGATGTATAGTATTTGCGAGAGGCACCTTCTTTCTTGTGAATGTTGCAAATGTTTGTTTCGTCACTTTCATTATACAACACATGGAATCTAGGTGTCTTTCTTTTATGCAAAATCACGAACTTGCTCATTTATAGTTTTAGCATTTACTTCTACAAAAAAATCTCTGCCAGGCTGTCATACCCGTCAGAGATTTTTTGTTACGCTGATTTTTGTTCCTTACGATTCAGATAAATAAAGAATCCTACATTCAAAATGATTCCTGTTACTGTTGCGACCGGTGCAGCCAGTCCGATCTTTGTCAGGCTTGCATTTGGCTGGATACTCATAAAATATGCCAGCGGCAGACGCACCAGAAGTGTCTGAATCAGACCCTGGGCCATAACCCAGACTGTTTTGTTGTTTCCATTGAAATAACCGACCATACTGAACATGATCGCTGTCACGATCGTTTCCGGTGCAAATCCTTTCAGATAATCATATCCATTCCGGATAACAGCTGCATCGATTGAGAAAAATCCTGCCAGCATATCTCCCTTAAACATAACAAGAAGGAACACCAGGCAGCCGACAGCCAGTCCTACGCCGATTCCTGTAAACATGGACTGTTTTGCACGTTTTGTCTTGCCCGCCCCTACATTCTGGGAAACGAAAGACGCCATGGACTGCATCAGCGCACTTGGTACCAGCATCGCAAAGTTTACGATCTTGCAGGCAACGCCGTAACCGGAAGAAGCCTCCAGTCCGAGTCGATTGACAAACGCACAGAGTGCCAGAAAAGAAACCTGGGTCAGAAATTCCTGAAGCGCCAATGGAAGACCGATCTTGAGGAATTTTTTGCACTGTGGATTCAGGCGGAAATCTTTCTTTGTGATCTTAAATGGAAGATCTTTTTTTATCAGAAGGATGACCGCAAACACAACGCTGAGTGCCTGTGCAGTCACCGTTGCAATTGCCGCACCTGCTGCATCCATGTGAAGTCCTGCGACCAATACCAGGTCACCGATCACGTTAACGATACATGCTACCAGAACAAACAGAAGTGGTGAATTACTGTCTCCCAGTCCACGGAAGATTGCGGACAAAAGGTTATAAGCTACAATAAAAAAGATACCACTTCCACAGATCCGTACATAACTGGATGTCAGGTCAACGGCTTCCACTGGTGCCTGCATCAGCACGGAAATCGGACGTGCAAAACATACCATTACAACAAAAAGTCCAATGGAGATCATGGTAAACACAATTGCAGCTCCACCAATGACTGCACCGATTCGTTCTGGTCTCTTTTCGCCTAAGTACCGGGCGATCAGAACTGTAATACCCATTGCAAACTGGATTACTACGAAAGTAACCAGATTGAGCACCTGGCTTCCTGTTGAAACTGCAGAAAGTCCGGATGTTGAACCAAATCTTCCTACTACCAGAAGGTCAACAGCACCATACGCCGCCTGCAGGATCAATGCGCCAAGAACGGGCATCATAAAGGCGACCAGTTTTTTCAAAATACTTCCCTGCGTAAAATCTGCTTTATCATTTGTCATAATGAGTCCTCCTCTCGCACATGATCTGGTAAAATTTCTCGATGGTACGGATCATACAGTCTGCATCTTCTTCTGAAATATCGCTCAGATCCGCAGACAGCTCGCCGAAGTAATGTTCATCATACTTATGAAAAAGCTTCCATCCTTCTTCTGTGACGGATATGTAAGTGACACGTCCATCATCCGGGGATGCGATCTTGCTGAGATAGCCTTTTTTCTCCATCTCCTTAACCGTTCTGGTCACTCCCGGGCGCGGAATGTTCAGCTCATCACTGATATCAGATACTTTTACATGAACATCCCGTTTCTCCAGCGACTGGATCACATCCAGATACTGAATATAAGACGGCATCACACCCTGAGGCAGCGGCGGTAGCATCTCCCTGATCCGCTTCGCCTGATAACATGCATCAAGCATCTCCTTGATCTTCTTATTGGTCATGTTGCATTCTCCCTATATAGTTATCTTTGTTAATTACCTTTGATAATTATATAGGGATTTGAGGATTTGTCAAGAACTATTGGGCAAAAATTTTTCAGAACTATAGCAAAAAAATATCGCTTTACCATCACTTCTGTCCCTGAATTTCTAACAGCTTCCTGAGACGCTTAACTTCCTCTTCGAGTGCATCTGCGCGCTTTTTTTCTCTTGCAGTATTTCTTCTTTCAGCCTGTATGTCCATTTCATCCATATTCTCAAACAGATATCCCATACCACGACCTCCAATCTCGCCTATGATATTACTGGTTTCCTCGTTTGGTACCTTTAATTTCATTAGTAATGACCACAATATTTTCTTGTATATCTCTTTTATTTCATCTGGTGCATTTCCGTAAATGGATTCCACCATTTCTTCAGAAACCTTTCTGAATTCTGAAAGGTCTTCCGCAGACTGTATCTTGTTAATCTTGTTCTGAGTCGCTTTATACTCCTGCCAGATCACACACATATAGCGAAATTTGTGTAATTTCTCAGGAACTGACTCGTCAGCCTGTTGTTCGGTCGAGTAGATACATCCGTTACCGAATGTATCCCTCACAGAATTCCGGACGTGC
>ERZ791834.667-NODE-667-length-21883-cov-22.6883_pt1 | contig 21883 bp, 18 predicted proteins | sample MGYA00510293_ERZ791834 | MGnify/ENA primary metagenome ERZ791834 (study PRJEB30046, sample SAMN00715253) | human gut metagenome | study: EMG produced TPA metagenomics assembly of the A metagenome-wide association study of gut microbiota in type 2...
TGATCGATGTCTATATCAAGGAACTACGAAAAAAACTAGAGCTGGACTGTATCGTAACGGTACGCAATGTCGGCTATAAATTGGAGAGACCATGACCAAACGAAGTATCTTTGCAAAGATCTTTCTGATCACCTTTGCCCTTTTTAGTGGCTTAGTCATCCTTCTACATGCTTCGGTTTACTTTATTTTCCCCTCGACCTATATCGAGTCTCAGCGCCAGACGATTTTAAAGAAATCACAGGCCCTGGCCAAGAGTTTCCAAGGCCAGGAAGAAGGGACCATTGAGTCCGTCATCGACCTTTATTCCAAGACCAACGATATCAAGGTCTCGATCAAGGGTAAGGAAAAACAAAATGCCATAGAGGTCAAGGATGATTTGCTACTTAACCCTGATAGCCAGAACAATTCCCTGGTCATTGAAGAGCGAAAGATTCAGACAAAAGAAGGGAAAGACTTGACCTTGCAATTTTTAGCGACTGTCGATTCGCAAAAGGAAGCGCGGGACATCAGTCTGGGCTTTCTTCCCTATAGTCTTCTTGCCTCCTTTGTTCTGTCGCTGATTGCCTCCTATCTCTATGCCCGCATGATTTCTGCTCCGATCCTTGAGATCAAGCAGATGACCAAGCGGATGAAGCGGCTGGATCGGACAGCCAGTCTTCCCATTCATTCACAGGATGAGATCGGTGTCCTCAAGCAACAGATCAACGATCTCTATCACCATCTCCTAGAGGTGATCGACAATCTAGAGCAGCAGAAACAGGAAAATCTGAAGTTGGAGCAGATGAAAGTCGAATTCCTACGGGGGGCCTCGCACGAGCTCAAGACCCCTCTGGCCAGCTTGAAGATTATCCTTGAAAATATGCGGGATAAGATCGGCCGCTACAAGGATCGGGACCGCTACCTGTCGGTCTCCCTCGATATCGTCGATGAGATGAACCAGATCGTCCTAGAAATCCTGTCCCTGTCCTCTGTCCAAGAATTGGCCGGAGACAAGGAGTGGATCCAGCTGGATCAGGTCGTAGAGCAGATCCTTGACCAGTACAAGGTCTTGGTTCAATCCCGCTCGCTCACGATTGACAATCAGATCCCAGTCAAACCAGTCTATATGGACCCAGCGATTCTGAAATTGGTCCTCTCAAATGTCATCAGTAATGCCGTTAAGCATTCGGATGCCGGTGGAGAGATTCAGCTCCGTCTTGAAGAGGAAGGGACGCACTTGGCTGTTGAAAATACCAGCCAGGAAATGGTAGAGACCGCTGAGATGCCAATGACCGCTAGCCAACAGAAGAAGGAAGGTGGCCTGGGACTCTTCGTGGTCCAACACTTGCTAGACCATGAAGAACTGGCCTACCAATTTGATAAAACGGCTATGGGCTTACGCTTCCGTATGGAACTGCCCAAAGATCCACAAGAATAAAAAAATAGAGAGTGGGACAGAAATCGGTAATTCGTTAGAATTCGATTTCGTCGTCCCACCTCCGCACAGTTGAGTAGGGCTGTAAAAGCTGATGAACTCAGCGTAGTAGATCCCACTCAACCACTGCGTCTTGCTCGACAATGCAAAGACAATTGAGAGGCTAGGACTTTTGTCCCAGCCTCTTTTTGTATTTAAACAACCTTTTCTACCTTTAGCAATTGGCCGTGTTTTAATTCATAAATGGTATCCACATAGGTCAGGATGGAGCGGTCATGGGTCACCATGATGGCGCTCTTGTTTTTAGATTTGACTTCTTTCTGGATCAACTGGGCGATTTCTTGCCCTCGATCTGGGTCTAGGCTAGCCGTTGGTTCATCGGCTAAAATGACCTGTGGATTTCCGATGAAGGCTCGAGCAATGGCTGCCCGTTGCTTTTGTCCACCGGACATCTGATTCGGATATTGGTGGTAACAGGCTTCGATGCCAAGATCTGCCAGCAAGGCTTTGACTTCCTCTTGGCGTTTTTTCTTGTCCTTCTCCCCTTTTAATTTGGCCACCAGTTCTAACTGGTCACCGATTTTCATATAGGAGAGGAGCTGGTGATCCTGAAAGATAAAGCCGAGTAATTCCAGCCGTTTTTGCGTCCACTGGCCTTGGTTGAGACCAGTCAAGTCTTGGCCAGCGATGCGAATCCGCCCCTCATCCGCTGACAAAAGCAAGCCAGCGATGGCTAAGAGAGTGGATTTACCAGATCCTGAAGGGCCCAAGATGGCGACGAATTCGTTGGGTTCGACGCTTAAATTAAGCTGGTTGAGGACATGGTGCATCTGGTTGCCATCGGCGTAGGATTTTCTGATATTTTCTAATGCAATAATGGCCATCTTATTCTCCATTTCCACCAATGACTTCGATTGGATCTACTTTTTTGATTTTGACAAGGGACAAGGCACCACACAAAATAGAGGTCAGGATAAAGCTAACCGAGATGGTGAGATTGTCCTTCAGGGTCATAAAGGAAGGGACGCTATTAGGTAAAAATGGCGCCATTATGGTTGCCAAGCCAAGTCCCAGCAGCACTCCGATGAGGGAGATAATGGTGAGCTGGGATAGTTGGACATAGGTAATCTGGCTCATGGACATGCCAATAGCCTTCAAGACGCCGAACTGTTTCAACTTCTGCAGGGTGAGGATATAGAAGAAAACCCCAAGGATAGCAGAAGAAGCGAGTAAGAGCACCCACGTGATCATCCGTAGCGTCAGGTTTTGAGCCTTGTAGCCAGGGATTTTATAGATTACTTGCTGTTTATCCGCCACCATCAAGTTGCTGGTCAGATCACTAGAAGTGATGCTCTTCTTGGTCACTAGGGTTTGGGCTTGCCATTGATAGCTTGGATCTGTTTTTTGCCGCATACCTGTGTAGGTATCCGAGCTGATAAAGCCAATCTCGCTATAGCCGTATTTGGCATTTTCGCGAAGGCAACGACCTTGAGTTTTTGCTTAGAGGTTTTATCGATCACTTGATCGCCGACTTGGATCCCTTCATCCTCTTTGAAAGAACTGTCCAAAATGACCTCGTTTTTCTTTAAGTCGGAGATCTTGAGGTCTGTATCTTCTATGATTGGATTGAGGATTTCCTCTTCATTGTGATCGGTCGCGAAGTAGGTGATATCCAGAGTATTGGAATCCTCTGTTTTTGAGACGGTCGCCCGCTGGATGGACAAGCCAGAATAGTCCATCCCCTCTATCTTTTGGACCTCATCTAAATCTTTCTCCGTAATGGTTGAGAAGGGGATAATCCCTTCTGAGTCCGTCGAAAGGATGTAGTGCAGCGACCCATAGTTATCGATTTGGGCTGATACCGACCGGCCCAGTCCATTTGTCAGACCGGACAAGAATACCACCATAAACATGAGGATGGTAATGAGGAGTTCAATCAGGATAAACTTCTTGGGTTGGTATTTAATTTCATTCCATGCGATTTTCATATTCGTTCTCCTTTTAGCACGGAGGTGCTCAAGTAGCTTGGCACCTAAACATACTCTACCATCATACCACAAGTGGGGGGATAATAGGGGGATGGTGTTTGGTAGAGTATGAAGGTATCGGATTTGTTTACTGTGTTCAATTTGTTTCTCAATTATTAATTGTTAATGAATACAAAAATAAATCTGCTATAGACAAGAAAAAAAGCCTTGATTTCAAGGCTTTTCCTGTTGATTTAGATGCCCCCTGCATGGATTTGGAAAGAACTTTCATATTGAGAGTAATTAAAAATGTTGAAATTTAATTGAATTTCGGAAGGCGCTTTTAGGTATTTTCAATATTATGATTAAAAAGTAGGGCAAAAAACATACTGAATTGAACTGTTTAGTAGCTTAAATATATCATGGCGCTATCTAAAAAGTTAATTTTATAGAGTTTACTAAGATAGTTGCTGAGCTTTTATTTATCACTCCAACTTTATTATTATATCATAAAAATAATTAGAAAAACAGACTTGTATTATTTTGAAATTTGTATATGATGAAGGTGTAAGAACTATAAAATAGCCTGTTAGAAAGAGGAGGAAAAGAATGAATCAGGCTATATAAAATTGGTGATTGGTATTTAATGTTGTAAAACAAGAAAGGGTAGGGTAAAAAATGCAAATACATAAAAAAATTTTTATAGTGGCGTTGGTTTTATCTATTTGTATCTCACTATATTTTCTTATCAATCCGTCTAATATCTTCACCTTTCCGATCCGTGTGCATGAATTTGATGACACATTTAAATATTACATGTTTGTGAAGATTGGAATTGTATTATTATTTATCAAATTCTTACTGGATATATGCTTAGAATTTATCAAGAATTGGTTTAAAAATTTTTGATATTTCTTCACACAAAAGAGTCTGAGACAGCGTTTTGTCCCAGACTCTTTTGTGAGTTGTGAGCTCTGTTTTATAGATTCCACTGCTTGAGGGAGATTTCTCCGCTATTGAGCCAGATTTCTTCTTGATTGTCTAATTGGACCAAGAGTTGGCCAGTATCAGAGATATCTTTGGCGAGACCCTGATAGGTTTGCTGGTTCTGCTCAAAAGTGACAGTTCTTCCTAGGACCAGGGAGCGCTCTTTGTAGAGGTAGACAAGTTCATCAATATCCGTTTGGAAGAATTCTTTCCAGATCTCACTGATGAGGTCATTGCGGGTGATGGGACAAGGCCCTTCAAATAAGGAACCAGCCTTGCTTTCTAGCGCTTCTGGGAAAGTAGGGATAGCCAAATTGAGACCGACTCCGATAATAACATCCGTGACAAGACCAGTCTCGATGGACGTGATAGCTTCGGTAAGGATTCCCCCAATTTTTTTATGGCGGTAGTAAATATCATTGACCCATTTGATATCGATATCGATCAGGGTCAGGTTTTTAATAGCCTTGTAGATGGCTCCAGCGACCATGAGGGTATAAGGAGGGAGCTCCGCAGGTGGCAGTTGAGGCTTGAGATGAAGGGACATGTAGATGCCCCCTTGATCAGGGCAGTAGTAGTCACGACCAAAGCGGCCTTTTCCAGCGGACTGCGAATTGGCCAGGTAGAGGGCCTTGCCTTCTTGATGGGCTTCTATGCCTAATTTGGCGTCCAATTGGGTGGAGCTACATTGTTCGTTTAAGGAAACGGTCAATTGGGTATTGCTTGCGATGACCTCTGGTAGCAGAATATCGCCTGAGACCAGTTTGTAGCCCTTCTTTTTGAGGGATTCGATGACGACCCCATCTTTTTCTAGACGTTGGATGGCCTTCCAGATAGAGGTGCGGGAAACACCTAATTCTTTTGCCAGCTGCTCTCCGTTGACATAATCATCTGCCTGAGCAAGGGTCTGAAAGAGGATTTCGTGTGTTTTCATAAGACCTCCTAACGACTGCTGTCTCGAATCGTGAGTTTGGTAGCTAATTTGACCATATAGGGAACACTTGGTTGACTCCCTTGAAAGGTCTGCCACAACATTTGAATGGCTTGCTTGCCCATTTCTTCTGTGTAGACAGTTACTGTAGAGAGGGCAGGAAAGACATACTTGGCGATGGAAGTATCATTGAAGGAAATGAGACTGACGCGCTCAGGAACAGCGATTTGGTGCTCCTGAAGAGAGCGAAGGGCCCCGACTGCCAAGGCATCACTAGCCATGAAAAAGGCAGTTGGTAAGTCGTCGCCCAAGTCTTGAATCAGCTGCTCCATCATCTGATAACCTGACTCAGTTGAGAATTGACCAACAGAGACAAAGCGCTCCTCATAAAGTCCTTTTTCCGTGAGAAACTGTTGAAAGGTCCGTTGACGGGGATCCATCTGAAGCGGTGTCGCATCTGCCGTCTCTTCCTGCCCGACCAAGAGCCCGATCTCCTTGTGGCCATGATCAAGGAAATACTGGAGAGCCGTGATAACAGAATCTTCTAGATCGGTCGTCACACAGGAATGGCCTAAATAGAGGGTATTGCTATCGACAAAAATAAGGGGTTTGCCGTAGCTTTCTAGATCTAGAATGGTCTTGGGACTGAATTTCCCAAGAGCGACGATGCCGTCTGCCTCTTGAATCAAGGACCAATCGTCATTATTAAAGATACGAAAGATCTCATAGCCTAATTCCTGGGCTTGTTTTTCTAACCCCATCCGAATGGCATAGTAGTAGAGATCATCTAATTCTTCTTCGCGCGTGTACCATTCAAAGATGACGATTTTATGAAAATCCTCAACTGGTTGAGGCGTTGTTTTACGGCTTTTCTTTTGGTAATGCAGGTCCTCAGCAATGCGAAGAATCCGACTGCGCGTGTCTTCACTAACCGATAAGGTCATATCCTGGTTGAGGACGCGAGAGACCGTTGCTTGAGAAACGCCTGCTTTTTCCGCAATGTCTTTAATCGTTGCCATAGTTCATCCTTTATTGATTTCTACTTCCAGTATACTCTAAAAACTAGTAAAAAGAAATAAAATTTTACTAAATTTTATGTTTGCTGCGATATTGGCTAGGAGTCAGTTGGCTATAGGCCTTAAAGGCTTTTGAAAAATAGAGGGGATCTGAAAAGCCCACCGAGTAAGCTACAATCTTAATGCTTTCGTCCGTATTGGTCAGTAACTGTTGGGCACGCTGCATGCGGACCGAGTGCAAGAATTCCTTGGGAGAGATCTGGTGAAACTCCTTAAAGACAGTTGTCAGATAGGAGCGATGGACATTGAGGTCATCGGCGATCTCTTGAATACTCAAGTGTTCTTTACCGTAATGCGTCTCAATCACATGCTTACAGGTCAGATAGAGCTGATAGGTGGGAGATGGATGACTCCGATGGATATCGGGAGCCACTTCACTGATTAGAAATAGTAGTTCATAGATCTGCGAGAGGAGATGGAGTTGGTAGTGAGAAGTCATTTTCGAAGCCTCTGCCTTGTGGACGAGTCGCTCCATAAACTGGCCGATCTTTTCTGTTTCCACTTCTGTTTTCTTTAAAAAGCCTTTTTCATGCAGGGTTGAAAAACGCATGAAATCACTCACCTTGGTGCCACTGATGCCAATCCAGTAGTAGGACCAAGGTTCTTCGGCATCGGCCTTGTAGTAGGTCACTTTATTTTTGGGGAGAAGAAAGAGATCCCCGGCCTCTAGGTGGATTTCTTTTTTATTGAAGTGGAAGACTCCCTTTCCCTTGGTAACAAAATGCAGTACAAAATTATCTCGGACGCTAGGACCAAATTCATAATTCTTCGGACAATCTTCGTAGCCATAAAAATCAAGGGCTAGGTCAATAGTGTCGGTTTGGTATTCAGAAAAGACTGACATGGTTGAACCTCCTACCTAACATTTTACCATATATGTGCAACAAAATTCTATTTTCGAAAGCGTTTACATCAAGTAAAATAAAGACATGCTAAAAAAGAAAGTTATTGGAACCGAATTTAAAAATACATAGTGATATTATTTCGGGCCCAATGGAGGAAGATATGGCAATTCGTATTGAACAGAATTTGTTCTATGTAGAAAGTAAGGGACTGAGCCTCATCCTTGAAAATCGGGATGGCTACCTGATGCTCAAGCATCTGGGACGTCCGATCCCGTCTTATCATTTTTCCAATACGGTGCATGAGAAGGATCATGCTTTCTCTGGAAATCCAACACCTGACAATCGAACCTTCAGCTTGGATACCCAACGTCAAATCTTAGGACAGCATGGGCTTGGAGATTTTCGAAAGCCGTCTATTCAAATCCAGCACGGTGCCACAGAGGTGACGGATTTCCTCTATGTCGGAGCCAATATCTACTCTGGCAGTGTCGATGCAACTGGTCTTCCCAATCCACATACAGTAGATAGTGCTGAAACCTTGGCCTTGGTCTTTGAAGATGATCAAGCGGCCCTCCGGTTGACCCTCTATTACATAGCCTACGAAGATCGGGCAACCATCACTAGCTTCTCAAAGATTGAAAACTTGAGTGATGAAAAGGTTGTAATCCACAAGGCTCTTAGTGTGTTGGCAGATATCCCAGCAGGTGATTACGATATCATCACTCTGCAAGGAGCCTATGCGAGAGAAAAAACAGTTCGCCGTCAGCAAGTGGAACAGGGAATTTTCTCCATCAGCTCTAACCGTGGTGCTTCTGGACATGCCCAGACTCCGGCCCTCATCCTTGCCGATCATGAAGTGACAGAAGATGCGGGCTCTGCTCTTGCCTTCCAACTGCTCTACAGTGGGAATTTTGAAGGATTTGTTCAAAAGAATCAACTCAATGAAGTTCGGGTTGGACTGGGGATCAATCCTGAAAACTTCGATTGGGAATTGGAACCAAATCAGAGCTTTGATACGCCAGTGGCCATGATCACATACTCCCATAAGGGATTGACCGGTCTCAGTCAAGAGAGTCAAGCATTTGTCCAAAACCATATCATTCCTAGCCAGTTTGCCCATAAAGAACGTCCAATTCTTATCAACAATTGGGAAGCGACCTACTTTGATTTCAAGAAAGACAAATTATTGGAGCTAGCAGACGAAGCTCAAAAAGTGGGGATCGAACTCTTTGTTCTAGATGATGGCTGGTTTGGCAATCGTTATGATGACAATCGGGCTCTAGGTGATTGGACCGTCAATGAAGAAAAATTAGGTGGAAGTCTAGCAGAATTGATCCAAGGCATCCACGACAAGGGACTTCAATTTGGCCTTTGGGTGGAGCCCGAAATGATTTCTGTTGATAGCGACCTCTATCGGGCTCATCCGGACTGGGCTATTCAAGTCCCAGGTTACGAACACACCTATTCACGGAATCAACTGGTGCTCGATTTCGCAAATAGAGAAGTGGTAGCTTATATCAAGCAGGTCTTGGATGACTTGCTTGGAAACCATGAGATCGACTATATTAAATGGGATATGAATCGCAATATCACCAAGCTTGGAAATGGGAAAACCTACCTGGAAACCAAGATGCAATCCCATGCTTATATCTTGGGTCTCTATGAAGTGGTTTCGTACTTGACGAAGAAATACGAGCACATCCTCTTTGAGTCTTGCTCCGGTGGTGGTGGCCGTAATGACCTAGGGATGATGCGTTACTTCCCACAGGTCTGGGCGAGTGACAATACGGATGCCATTGCCAGACTTCCGATCCAGTATGGATCTAGTTATCTCTATCCAACTATTTCTATGGGCGCTCACGTATCAGCGGTGCCAAATCATCAGATGGGACGGATCACACCACTAGAAACGCGTGGACATGTAGCCATGATGGGAAATCTGGGCTATGAATTGGATCTGACCAGCCTTTCTCAAGAAGAGTTGGATAGGATTGCAGATCAAGTTGCTCATTACAAAACGATTAGACCCCTTGTTCAGTTCGGAAAACACTACCGCTTGATCAATCCAGGTCATGGTAGCAATCAAGCAGCCGTCCAGTTCACTTATCAAGACCGTACGGTTGTGACCTATGTAAGAGTCTTATCAACGGTTGAGGAGATCGAGCCGACTCTGAAGCTCAAAGGTTTGGAAGAAGATGAGCTCTATAGCTTAGAAGGGACCAACCAAGTCTATTCAGGAGCTGAGCTCATGTATGCCGGCTTAACCGTCGTTCTTCCTCAGGGAGATTTCCTCACTAAACAATATGTTTTTGTCAAAAAATAAAAGGAGACAGCCAAATGAAATGGTATAAAAAAATCGGACTTCTTGCGACAACAGGCTTAGCCTTGTTTGGGCTCGGTGCTTGCTCCAACGATGGAAAATCGGCGGATGGCACAGTGACCATCGAGTATTTCAACCAGAAAAAAGAAATGACCAAAACCTTGGAAGAAATCGCGCGTGATTTTGAAAAGGAAAACCCAAAGGTCAAGGTCAAAGTTGTCAATGTACCGAACGGTGGTGAAGTATTGAAGACACGTGTCCTCGCAGGAGATGTGCCAGATGTGGTTAATATATACCCACAGTCCATCGAACTACAAGAATGGGCAAAAGCAGGTGTCTTTGAAGATTTAAGCAATAAAGACTATCTCAAACGCGTGAAAAATGGCTACGCTGAAAAATATGCCGTGAACGGAAAAGTCTACAACGTTCCTTTCACAGCCAATGCTTACGGAATCTACTACAACAAAGATAAATTCGAAGAGTTGGGCTTGAAGGTTCCTGAAACTTGGGACGAATTTGAACAGTTAGTAAAAGACATCGTTGCCAAAGGACAAACTCCATTTGGGATTGCAGGTGCAGAAGCTTGGACCCTCAATGGTTACAATCAATTGGCCTTTGCGACAGCAGCAGGTGGAGGAAAAGAAGCCAACCAATACCTTCGTTATTCTCAACCAAATTCCATTAAATTGTCTGATCCGATTATGAAGGATGACATCAAGGTCATGGATATCCTTCGCATTAAAGGATCTAAACAAAAGAACTGGGAAGGCGCTGGCTATACAGATGTTATTGGTGCCTTCGCGCGTGGAGATGTCCTCATGACACCAAATGGGTCTTGGGCCATCACAGCGATCAATGAACAAAAACCGAAATTTAAGATTGGGACCTTCATGATTCCAGGGAAAGAAAAAGGACAAAGCTTAACCGTTGGTGCGGGAGACTTAGCATGGTCTATCTCTGCTACTACCAAACATCCAAAAGAAGCCAATGCCTTTGTGGAATACATGACCCGTCCAGAAGTCATGCAAAAGTACTATGATGTGGACGGATCTCCAACAGCGATCGAAGGGGTCAAACAAGCAGGAGAGGATTCACCGCTTGCTGGGATGACCAAATATGCCTTTACGGATCGTCACTTGGTGTGGTTGCAACAATACTGGACCAGTGAAGCAGACTTCCATACCTTGACGATGAACTATGTCTTGACAGGTGATAAACAAGGAATGGTCAATGATTTGAATGCCTTCTTTAACCCGATGAAAGCGGATGTGGATTAGGAGTAGAGAGACAATGAAAAAAGTATTACAAAAATATTGGGCATGGGCTTTTGTGGTCATTCCCCTCTTATTACAAGCAATTTTCTTCTATGTGCCAATGTTCCAAGGAGCCTTTTACAGTTTTACCAACTGGACAGGTTTGACCTATAACTACAAGTTTGTCGGCTTGAACAACTTTAAGCTCCTCTTTATGGATCCAAAATTCATGAATGCTATTGGCTTTACTGCAATCATCACGATTGCTATGGTAGTTGGTGAGATTGCCCTTGGGATCTTCATTGCGCGTGTCTTGAACTCTAAGATCAAAGGCCAAACCTTCTTCCGTGCTTGGTTCTTCTTCCCAGCAGTTTTGTCTGGTTTGACAGTGGCTCTGATTTTCAAACAAGTCTTCAACTACGGTCTTCCAGCAATTGGGAATGCCCTTCATATCGAGTTTCTTCAAACCAGTCTTTTAGGGACTAAGTGGGGAGCGATCTTCGCGGCTGTCTTTGTCCTTCTTTGGCAAGGAGTAGCTATGCCCATCATTATCTTCCTAGCTGGTCTGCAATCTATCCCATCTGAAATTACAGAAGCAGCAAGAATCGATGGTGCGACTAGCAAGCAAGTCTTCTGGAATGTTGAATTGCCTTACTTGCTACCAAGTGTCTCTATGGTCTTTATCCTAGCCCTAAAAGGTGGGCTTACCGCCTTTGACCAAGTCTTTGCCATGACTGGTGGGGGTCCAAACAATGCCACAACCTCCCTTGGGCTCTTGGTTTATAATTACGCCTTTAAAAACAACCAATTCGGTTATGCCAATGCCATTGCCGTAATCTTGTTCTTCTTGATTGTAGTGATTTCGATCATCCAATTGAGAGTATCTAAGAAATTTGAAATTTAAGAGGAGAAGCACGATGAAACAAGATGAAAGAAAAGCCTTGATTGGCAAATACATTCTATTGATTCTAGGATCGGTTCTGATTTTAGTGCCGCTCCTTGCCACCCTCTTTAGTTCCTTCAAACCTACCAAAGATATTGTAGATAATTTCTTTGGATTCCCGACGAATTTCACATGGGACAACTTTAGCCGACTTTTGGCTGATGGAATCGGAGGCTATTATTGGAACTCTGTCGTCATCACTGTCTTGTCTTTACTTGCAGTAATGATCTTTATCCCCATGGCAGCCTACTCCATCGCACGCAATATGAGTAAGAGAAAAGCCTTTACTATCATGTACACTCTCTTGATTCTTGGGATTTTCGTACCTTTCCAAGTTATCATGATTCCGATTACGGTTATGATGAGTAAACTCGGTTTGGCTAACACCTTTGGTTTGATCTTGCTCTACTTGACCTATGCGATTCCACAGACCCTCTTTCTCTATGTCGGGTATATCAAAATCTCGATTCCAGAAAGTTTGGATGAAGCAGCAGAGATCGATGGGGCTAATAAATTCACAACCTATTTCCGCATCATCTTCCCAATGATGAAACCCATGCATGCGACAACCATGATCATCAATGCTCTTTGGTTCTGGAATGACTTCATGTTGCCACTCCTTGTCTTGAACCGGGATTCCAAAATGTGGACCTTACCTTTGTTCCAATACAACTATGCAGGCCAATATTTCAACGACTACGGACCAAGCTTTGCCTCTTACGTTGTCGGCATTATCAGTATCACCATTGTCTATCTCTTCTTCCAACGCCATATCATCGCAGGAATGAGCAACGGCGCAGTGAAATAACAAGATACAAAGCCCGTCAAAAGCTCACAGTGAAAATAGGGAATCTGAATAAGAAGCCTTGGCTTCTTGGAAGATTCAACTTTTTCACACAGAGCTTAGGGCGTGTTCAATTCCGTATCCAAAGGGACTATTCAGCTTGCTGATTTAAATCGTATCCTAGGAAGCAATTCTAAAATAGAAAAACTCAAGAAAGCCAGGTCTCCTAAGACTTGGCTTTCAAAAAAAAAAAGAAAAGGAAGCCATTATGCCAATTCAAAACAAAACCATGTTAATTACTTACTCAGATAGCTTGGGAAATAACCTGAAGGATCTCTATGAAAATCTGGAGAAGCACTTTGGGGATGCAGTAGGTGGGGTTCACCTCTTGCCATTTTTCCCTTCAACTGGTGACCGTGGCTTTGCGCCTGTGGACTATGACCAAGTGGATCCAGCCTTTGGAGATTGGGAAGATGTCAAACGCTTGGGCGACAAGTACTATCTTATGTTTGACTTTATGATCAATCACATTTCTCGTCAATCTAAATACTACAAGGACTACCAAGAAAAGCACGACCAAAGTGCCTACAAGGATCTCTTTCTCAACTGGGATAAGTTCTGGCCGGAGAATCGTCCTACTCAAGCAGATATAGATTTGATTTATAAGCGCAAAGACCGAGCTCCCAAGCAAGCCATCACTTTTGCGGATGGGACGACTGAGCATCTCTGGAATACTTTCGGGGAAGAGCAGATTGACCTAGACGTGACCAAGGACGTGACCATGGACTTTATTCGCAAGACCATCGAACACCTGGCGAGCAATGGCTGTGACCTCATTCGTTTGGACGCCTTTGCCTATGCGGTGAAGAAATTGGACACCAATGATTTCTTCGTGGAGCCAGACATTTGGGATTTGTTGGATAAGGTGCGCGATATGGCGGCAGGCTACGGTGCTGAGCTTCTTCCAGAGATTCATGAGCACTATTCCATCCAATTTAAGATTGCCGATCACGACTATTATGTCTATGACTTCGCACTTCCAATGGTAACCCTCTATACCCTCTATAGTTCAAAAGTGGAGCGTCTTGCCAAGTGGTTGAAGATGAGTCCGATGAAGCAATTCACGACGCTCGATACCCATGATGGGATTGGGGTGGTCGATGTCAAGGATATCTTGACGGATGAAGAGATTGACTATGCTTCAAATGAACTTTATAAGGTAGGAGCAAATGTTAAACGCAAATATTCAACAGCAGAGTACAACAACTTGGATATCTACCAAATCAATTCGACTTACTATTCAGCGCTTGGAGATGATGATCGTAAGTACTTCCTAGCCCGTTTAATTCAAGCCTTTGCACCAGGTATTCCACAGGTTTATTATGTTGGATTCCTAGCTGGGAAGAATGATTTGGAACTCTTAGAAAACACCAAAGAAGGCCGCAATATCAACCGTCATTACTACAGCAATGAAGAAATCGCTAAAGAAGTAGAGCGTCCAGTCGTGCAATCCCTTCTCAAACTCTTTAGCTTCCGGAATAACTCGAAAGCTTTTGATCTAGAAGGAAGCATTGAGGTGGAAACACCAGATGATCATACCATTGTCATCACGCGCCAAAATAAAGACCAAACTGTCACAGCAGTAGCCCGAATTGATCTTGCTGAGGGCACTTACCAAGTGACAGAAAATGGTCAAGAAATGGTGTTTTAAAAAAATATGAACGAACTAAAGGATAAGTAAAAAAATGCTTATCCTATTTTTTTATTTTAGATATTGTAACCGTTTACAAAACTATAAAACAATGGTACAATATCTATTGAAAGAAAGGAGGTCGCTTTATGAAAAAAATCATTTATCCATCTGCGGCCCTATTAACTGCTTTTGCTCTATTATCCGTTCAAACAGCAAAAGCAGACACAGCTCAAGCGTCGGATCAAGCTAATGAACCGGCAGCAACAGTAGAAGAGGTGGTGGCTTCTCCAACGCCAGAAAGCACCACAGAAAATCAGGGAGAAGTGTCCGAAACGCCGACTTCAACAGATCGTGCAGCTGTCCCTGCTGCTTCTCCAACGGTAACTTCAACAGAGACGGCATCTCCTGAAGTGGAAAAACTGATTGAAAACATGCCACTCAAGCAAAAAGTGACTCAAATGATCATGCCGGACTTCCGTAAGTGGCAGGAGGCCAATCAGGAGTCGCCACAGGATCTCACCAAGGTCAATGCTGAAGTAGCAGATGCGATTGATAAATATGATTTTGGAGGCGTCATTCTTTTTGCTGAAAACGTCAAAGAAACCAAGCAAACTCTGGCTCTGACGCAAGATATGCAAAAGGCAGCGATCGAAAACAAGGCCAATAACGGGAAGATTCCGCTATTGTTAGCCATCGACCAAGAAGGGGGGATCGTCTACCGCTTGGGTACGGGTACAGCCCTTCCTGGTAATATGGCCATTGGGGCTACCAATGATCCCAAACTAGCGAAAGAAGCCGGTCAAATCATCGGTCGAGAGCTTTCTGCGCTAGGCTTGAATGTGGACTTCGCTCCAGTTCTAGATACTAATAACAATCCTCAAAATCCTGTGATTGGGCTTCGTTCCTTCTCATCTGACCCAAATCGGGTTGCCTACTTGGGTATTCCGATGATGAAGGGCATTCAGGACTACAATGTAGCTGTGGCAGCCAAGCATTTCCCAGGTCATGGAGATACAGCGGTCGATTCCCATACGGGTTTGCCATTGGTGGATAAATCTCTTGCTGAGCTTGAAAAATTGGAACTCCTTCCATTCAAAAAAGCTATGGATGAAGGGGTCGACCTCTTGATGACGGCTCATATCCAATACCCGCAGATTGAAAAAGATCAGGTCGTGTCAAAAGAAACGGGTGAGAAAATCTATGTTCCAGCGACACTTTCAGATGATATTTTAACGGGCTTGGTACGGAAGAAATACGGCTATAAGGGCGTGATTGTCTCCGATGCCATGGGAATGGATGCTATTGCTAAGAACTTCGGTGAGGTGGAAGCCGTGAAGATGGCCATCAAAGCCGGAGTTGATCTGGTCTTGATGCCAACGACCCTTCGCAGCAAAGCCGATTTGACCAAGATTGATACCATCGTCAATGCAGTGGTAGATGCGGTCCAAACCGGTGACATCTCAGAAGAACGCTTAAATGAGTCGGTTCGTCGGATCCTGACCCTCAAAGAAAAACGTGGGGTCCTGAATTTTGATCCAAGTGCTCGGACAGCTGAAAAAGCAGAGGAAGCAGTCGGATCTAGCCTCAACCGTGACTTGGAACGCAAGATTGCAGCAGCAGCGGTGACGGTTGTAAAAAATGAAGACAATACCTTGCCATTTAAGGTGCAAACAGGGGACCATGTCTTACTACTCGGAGCTTTTGAAAATGAAGTCCCAGGACTAAATTTGGGCATGCGTCGCTTAATCGCGGATGGAGTGCTTCCAAAAGATACCTCCTTTGTGGCCAAGAACTTCACTAAGGAATCCACCCTTGATAGTCTAAAAGAAGACCTTGAAAAAGCCACCCATATCGTAGTGATTTCAGAGATCGGTTATGAAGGGCAACTGGATAAAGATTTCTGGCGGACCAAGATTCCAACAGAAATCGTCAATTATGCCAATACCAACCATAAGAAGGCAGCTGTCCTTTCTATCTCTAAACCTTATGATGTAGCCAACTATCCCGCAGCCAAAGCCATTTTAGCAGTCTATGGAAATAAGGGAATGGATCCAACGGAATCCCTCAAACCAGACAATGCATTTGGTCCTAATATTCCTGCAGGAGTGGAAGTCATCTTCAATGGCAAGGAACATCTAGGTACCTTACCGGTTGATATTCCAAAAATTGTAGACGGAAAAATGTCGGAAACAGAGTATGCCTACCGCATTGGTCATGGTCTTTTCTATCCAGCACCTGCTCCATTGCCAACACCAGAAGTCCAAGATCCAACTTCACCAGGCCAAGATCCAACTTCACCAGTCCAAGAACCAACCCATCAGACACAACCAGTAGAGGTTGGTAACACAGGAACTCAGGTCCTTGTTAGCAAGCAAGAAAAAGCTAGCACTCTTGATCGTCCACAAGTTATTCCGATCGCTGTGAAACAAGCCACTGATCAGGCTCCTGCAAGTGTTTCAGCAAGTCCTGCATCATCGGTATTGCCAAAAACCGGTCAAACAGGGAACCTCCTCTCCCTCATGGGCATCAGCCTCTTAACTTTCCTTGGATCTTTTGTCTATCCAAGAAAGAAACACTAAAGGATTCAGAATCTCAATTGGGTGATTTCCCAATTGAGATTTTTTGGTAAAAGTTTACTAAAATTAACTCGAGATGGCAATGATGGAATAGAAGTTGTAATCGGAGGAAAACCCTTTGTTATCGCCTTTCTGGGCATAAAATAAAAAATTAATAAAATTTTACTAAAAACACTTGAAGTTTTACTTGCGATCAGATATAATACAAGTATAAAAACGTTTACAAAACTAAAGGAGTTTCTCATGACGACAACAATCACATCTCAAGATTTACAAGCAAAATTCCAGGCTGTCTTTGGGGGAAAGGCTGACCACACTTTCTTTTCACCAGGACGGATTAATCTGATCGGTGAACACACGGACTATAATGGTGGGCATGTCTTCCCAGCAGCCATTACACTTGGTACCTACGGGGCTGCAAGAAAGCGTGAGGATAAGGTCTTGCGTTTCTTCTCAGGAAACTTTGAAGACAAGGGGATCATTGAAGTTCCGCTTGAAAATCTCCACTTTGAAAAAGAGCACAACTGGACCAACTATCCAAAAGGCGTGCTCCACTTCTTGCAAGAAGCTGGTCATGTCATTGATAGCGGTATGGATGTCTATGTCTACGGCAATATTCCAAATGGATCCGGTCTTTCTTCTTCAGCATCGCTTGAGCTCTTGATTGGCGTCATCGCTGAGAAACTATATGATCTTCACTTAGATCGTCTAGATCTGGTCAAGATCGGGAAACAAACTGAAAATCACTTCATCGGAGTCAACTCTGGGATCATGGACCAATTTGCCATCGGTATGGGAGCTGACCAACGAGCTATTTATCTCGATACCAACACCCTAGAGTATGATTTGGTACCGCTGGACCTCAAAGACAATGTCGTAGTCATCATGAATACCAACAAACGCCGGGAATTAGCGGATTCAAAATACAATGAACGTCGTTCAGAATGCGAAACCGCCGTTTCTGAACTCCAAGAAAAATTGGATATCCAAACCTTAGGAGAATTGGATCTCTGGTCTTTTGATGCCTACAGCTACTTGATCAAGGATGAAAATCGCATCAAACGGGCTCGTCATGCTGTACTTGAAAACCAACGGACCCTCCAAGCTCGTAAGGCCCTTGAAGCAGGGGATTTGGAAGGCTTTGGCCGTCTCATGAATGCTTCCCACGTATCCTTGGAACATGACTACGAAGTGACAGGTCTAGAATTGGATACCTTGGTGCATACAGCCTGGGAACAAGAAGGAGTGCTTGGTGCTCGTATGACGGGAGCAGGCTTTGGTGGTTGCGCCATCGCCCTTGTCAACAAAGATAAGGTTGAAGCATTTAAAGAAGTTGTCGGCAAACGCTATGAGGAAGTCGTTGGCTATGCGCCAAGCTTCTACATTGCAGAGGTTGCGGCGGGGACACGGGTACTTGATTAAAAAGGAGATAGGATGACAGAACTGGTATTAGATGCATTTGTCACAGCCGTCATTGCGGCGAGTGACTACGAAGAGATGGATCGGATTTATCTAAAAAATCGCATCATGAGTCGCATTGGAGAAGAAGGGCTAGACGCCCCAGCTCAAAAAGAAGAGTTGATCGCACTCAAAGATCAGCTGGTAGAGATCGCTGTTGCAAATAGCAAGATCCAGGATAGTATGGCCGCAAAAGACAGTTTGGGTGCGGAGTTGATGGATTGGATCACCCCTAGTCCTAGTCAAGTCAACCATCGCTTTTGGGAGACCTACCGTCAGTCCAAGGAAGACGCGATTGCGGATTTCTATGCCCTCTCTAAGCGCAATGATTACATCAAGGTCAAAGCCATTGCGCAAAATATTGCCTTTGAGACACAAACTCCCTACGGTTCTCTTGAAATCACCATCAATCTGTCAAAACCTGAAAAAGATCCTAAAGACATTGCAGCGGCCAAGCTTGCCAAAGCCAGTCATTATCCAGCCTGCCAATTGTGCTTTGAAAATGAAGGCTATCAAGGTCGCCTAGACCATCCAGCCCGGGCCAATCATCGGATTATCCGTTTTGACATGGACGGTCATGACTGGGGCTTTCAGTATTCCCCTTATGCCTACTTCAATGAACACTGCATTTTCCTCGATAGCCAGCATGTTCCTATGGCCATTAGCCGCAAGACCTTTGAGCGACTCTTGACCATTGTCGAGACTTTCCCAGGCTATTTTGCAGGGTCCAATGCAGACCTGCCCATTGTAGGGGGATCCATCCTGACTCATGACCATTACCAAGGCGGACGCCATACCTTCCCTATGGAGCTAGCTCCTGTTGAGGAAAGCTTTAGCGTTGAGGGATTTGAGGCTGTATCGGTAGGAATTGTCAATTGGCCCATGTCGGTTCTCCGCTTGCAATCGGACAACAAGGCGCAATTGATTGACCTGGCAGACCATATCCTCACAGCCTGGCGAGGCTACTCGGATCCAGCCGTTCAAGTCTTAGCAGCATCCGACGGTCAGCCCCACCATACCATTACCCCCATTGCACGGATTCGTGATGGGCATTATGAATTGGACTTGGTGCTCCGTGACAACCAAACCTCACCAGAGCATCCAGATGGCATTTATCACCCACATGCGGATGTGCAACACATCAAAAAAGAAAATATCGGCCTGATCGAAGTCATGGGCTTGGCCATTTTGCCACCTCGCCTCAAGGAAGAGCTCAAGCAGGTTCAAGACTATTTGATTGGACGTGAGAATACTGTGGCGACCTACCACCAGCCTTGGGCAGATGATTTGAAAGCCACTCACCCAGCCATCACAGACGAAGCAGAGGCAGAAGCCCTTGTCCGTGAATCAGTTGGCCAGATCTTTGCGCGTGTGCTCGAAGATGCTGGTGTCTACAAGAGAACAGCAGAAGGACAAGCTGCCTTTAGACGCTTTGTTGCGACACTTTAAGTGTGGAGAAGTGGCAGAAATTTGGTACAATAAGAGAGAAGACAAGAAGCGAAAGGAAAACAAATGGCAATACTCGTACTCGGAGGAGCTGGCTATATCGGTTCCCACATGGTGGACCGTTTGGTCAATGAAGGACAGGAAAAAGTCGTCGTGGTCGATAGCCTGGTCACAGGCCACCGTGCAGCGGTGCATCCAGATGCCGTCTTTTACCAAGGAGACCTGGCGGATCAAGACTTTATGCGCACTGTTTTTAAGGAACATGCAGATATCGATGCGGTCATCCACTTTGCTGCCTACTCACTGGTCGCTGAATCCATGGCCGATCCATTGAAATATTTTGATAACAATACAGCTGGCATGGTCAAGCTCTTGGAAGTCATGCATGAATGTGGAGTGCACTACATCGTCTTTTCTTCAACTGCTGCCACCTACGGCATTCCAGAAGAAATTCCGATTCTTGAAACCACTCCACAAAAACCAATCAATCCTTATGGCGAAAGCAAGCTCATGATGGAAACCATTATGCGCTGGGCCGATCAAGCCTACGGGATCAAGTACGTGCCCCTTCGTTACTTTAATGTTGCGGGTGCTAAGCCAGATGGATCCATCGGAGAAGACCATGGACCAGAGACCCATCTCTTGCCGATCGTCTTACAAGTAGCCCAAGGCAAACGCGAGAAGATCTCTATTTTTGGAGATGACTACAAGACACCAGATGGGACCAATGTTCGGGACTACGTCCATCCATTTGACTTGGCAGATGCCCATCTTTTAGCAGTGGAGTATCTGCGTAATGGCAACCCTTCTACCGCCTTTAATCTGGGCTCATCGACAGGATTCTCTAATCTTCAAATCGTTGAAGCGGCCCGCAAGGTGACGGGTCATCCGATCCCACTTGAGCTGGCCGATCGCAGACCAGGAGATCCAGATACCCTGATCGCATCCTCTGAGAAGGCGCGTGCCATCCTCGGCTGGCAACCCAAATTTGACAATATCGAAACCATCATCCAAACAGCCTGGGCTTGGCATTCCAGCCACCCAGATGGCTACAATGATCGATAAGGAGGGACTGCGGACATCATTTTTGAGACTTTTCTAATAACATTTAAAACGACAGTTGATCTTGCTAAATGACTCGTTTCAAACGTCAGTCATTTCCTTAACCATCATAAAAAGTGAGGTATTCAAAATGAATAAAACCACAAAAATGTTAGCCGTCTTCTTGACAGCGGGTCTTCTTTTAGCTGGTTGCGCACAAAAAGAGAGTACAAAATCTACTAGTCCATCGTCTACTAAGGCGACAAGTAAAGCAACAAGCAAATCATCCGCTAAAGAAAAGACAAAAGAGTCATCAACTGATGAAAGCAAAAAAGAAGATGCACTAGCAGGTGCACAAAAAACCGTTCTCGAAACGAGTGATGAAGCAGGTAAGTCAACTATTACATTGTATTACAAGGGAGATACCTTGTTATTACAAGAAAAAGTTGATGATTACGACGTCTCAAAAGTGCCTGGTGAGAACCCTCTTGAAACCATGAAAGAAGCCGTTGCTAAGAGCCAAGAAAAATTCAAAGATCTGATGGGCCATGGATTTGAACTAACATCAGAATACAAAGACGGAATCTTTTATATCCGCAATACCATTGATTACACAAAAATCGATTTTAATAAATTAAAAGAAATCGTACCAGGATTTAATCCCCTAGATGACAAAACAGTCAGTTATTCAGTAACGAAAGACAGTCTTATCAAAGGCGGAATGGTCGAAAAATAAACAAAATGGAGAGTAGCTCAGTTTGCTGCTCTCTTTTTGTTTTAGCATGAATTCATGGGTATATTTTGGTAGAATAGGATTTAAGGAAAAGAGTATTTAAATGAGTGATAATTTTTATAGAGAGTGCAAATCATGATTTGCATTTGTACGAATAAAATCTTTAGTTGAGTAATTACAGTTAAGAAGTCCACTGACGAGTAGGAAGTATTGAGAAGATCAATCCAGTTTACTTATGCACTGATCAAACGATTCATCCCTTTTGAAATTAAAGATGTAATAGAAGAGGTTGGAAGAAATACAATTAAATATAAAAAAGAGGCTGGGACAAAAGTCCTAGCCTCTCAATTGTTTTTGGATTGTCGAGCAAGACGCAGTGGTTGAGTGGGCTCTACTACGCTGATTTCATCAGCTTT
>ERZ791834.670-NODE-670-length-21843-cov-3.84055_pt1 | contig 21843 bp, 17 predicted proteins | sample MGYA00510293_ERZ791834 | MGnify/ENA primary metagenome ERZ791834 (study PRJEB30046, sample SAMN00715253) | human gut metagenome | study: EMG produced TPA metagenomics assembly of the A metagenome-wide association study of gut microbiota in type 2...
ATGCGGAAGATGGGACTTGAACCCACACAAGCGCAATGCTTACAAGATCCTTAGTCTTGCTCGTCTGCCAGTTCCGACACTTCCGCATTCATCTTTGCTCTCTCGCGAAGACAAGATATATAATACATCGAAATTGTTATTGTGTCAACAGTTTTTTTGAATTTTTTTATTTTTTTGAACTATTGCATAAACTGTTAATATTTCTTCTGTTTCAGAAGGACTCTCTTAATATACCGGAAAGTTTTTTCCTCTCCCTCTTCTGCCAGCATTTTCAACAATTCGTGCAGAAGGCCTGCTGTATCCGGATGGATCATTTTTCCAAGCCGCCCGGCTCCCTTCTCATAATACTCCAATGGATGACTGTCTCTGTATGCGTCCCCCTGATATGTCTTAGATGCCGCAATACGATCCATGAACATCTCCACAACATATTGAAGCGGCATCTTAAGGCCTATGATACCTTCCCCCGGATCTACACTATAATCGATCCAATATTCATAATGATGTTTGTTACGTCCTTTATGATGTAACCATGCCTTAGAATAACCCGTTGCCTCCCGTTCAGCATTATTCGGACTTCTATTTCCCTGGTAATACCTGCATCCAACTAAAAATTCTGTCGGTGAATATTTGGACAGGTCATGAAGAAGTCCCTGTCTGTAAAGTCCTACTTTAAAGCATTCCTTCATAACAAGATATTTATGATGATTGATCGTCTGTAAGTGTTGTAATGTTTTCATTTTTCTTCGTTTCAACCTCCACAATCCGTTCTGCTGTAAGCACTGTAACCGACCGCTCTTTTAACTCTAATTTTCTCTGATCTTTCAAAAGCACCGGCACATCTAACATCCCCCGTTCCGTCGTCGCTTTCACATACCAGCCATATCCCTTTGGTAAAGCCGGCAGTGCAAATACATGTTCCAGCCAATGCATATTATATGCAACATAACAGTCCTCGCTTTTTGTCTGTGCTCCACTGTAATATACGCCCAATTGCCTGCTCGACACCTCCCCCGGTATCTGCCACGCCTCTTCCCCGTGATAAGATACATCCGGCACACCGCAACAGCTAAGATCTATCCCCTGCAGTTCTCGCTCCGGTGTGAGAATCGGATGCGATTTACGGAATGCAATCAGTTCTTTTACAAAATCATGCAGTTCTTTCTTCTTTTCCAGTCCCCGCCAATCTGTCCATCCTATCGGATTATCCTGACAGTATACATTATTATTACCTTTCTGAGAATTTCCAAACTCATCTCCTGCAAGCATACACGGAGTTCCCTGTGCCAGAAAGAGCAGGAAAAATGCATTAAATATCTGATGATTCCGCAGTTCCATTACTGCCTTTTTCCTGCTCGGTCCTTCCGCCCCGCAGTTCCAGCTATAATTATAATCCGGTCCATCCTGATTATGTTCACCATTCTCCTCATTGTGTTTCGCATCGTAAGACACTAGATCATTCAGGGTAAATCCATTCTGATCAGTAATGTAGTTAAAGATTCCCTGCTCTTTTGAATGGTGTTTCAGCCAGTAGATCACGTCATGGATCATCCCTTCGTCACCTTTCAGAAATCTTCGCATGACTGTCTGGAATCCCAACTCGTGTTCCATAATCTTGGTGTTTTTCAAAAACGGATCCGCATGCACACTCTCCATCGAAACCACAAACGGATTCAATATAAATCCATCTATATGGTATTCCATAACATAATACCTCAGACATTCTAACATCATCATCTTATCTGCAGCCGTGCAGAATGGCATCTCCAGAACGACCTCTATTCCGGACCGATGACAAGCCTTCACCATATCTTTCAGTCCTCTAGCTCCGTCTCCATCTGCAGAATATGCGCTTTTGGGTGCAAAATAGCTTCCCACACCGTATCCCCAGTAATTTCTATATATCTGGCATTCTTCAAATTCATATACCGGCATACAATGGATCTGGTTAATCCCAAGATCTTTCAGATATTCCAGTTTTTCAATTACTCCCTGAAAAGTTCCTTTCGCCTTTACTTTTGATGATGGATGTCTTGTAAATCCGCGTATATGCAGACTGTACGCTATTACCTGATGATATGGTATCTGTAATGTATGATCTCCTTCCCAGTCATAATCACTCATCTGCAGCCGTCCCCGGATCTCATGTTCTGACAGTTCCTTTTTTACACCCCAGCGTTCTTTGCCGGCAATTGCTTTTACGTACGGATCAGTTACAACTTCTTTATTGATCAGATAATTGTATTCATAATCTCCCGGCTGGATATCCTCAAGTGCTATACACCTCACTTCACCGATCATTGGTTTCATATCAAACTGCCTGCACGGTTTCTTTCTCCCTGTGCGGTATAATAACAGTTGGCAGTCCTTATCTGCCGGAACTGCAATGGAAAAATTAACCCTGTCTTTACTTATCTGCACTCCCAATGGTAATGGATATCCTTGAACCTCTCTCATCTCTGTTATGTCCTTCCCGTTTCCCGTCTGCGCCTATTGCCATCCGTCTGCGCCATACATTTCAACATTATCTTTATTAATCATAAATACGTCTATTGCCGTCTCCGCTTCAAAATCTTTTCCGTCAAGAACATTCAATGCAATATCTACTGCTTTTTTCCCGATATTGATCGGAGACTGTGCGACTGTCCCTGCGATCTGACTATCCGCTTTCATTAATTCCTTCTTAATATCAGGCGAACCATCTACACTGTAGACAACAGTCTGATCATTATTCGCAAGATTCAGTGCTGTCTTTGCTGCAACAGCCATCTGGTCGTTTCCACACATGATTGCCGTCACATCCGGTTGTTCCTCCAAAATCTTCTTGGCTGCTTCCAGCGCACTGTCAAATGTTCCGTTTGTATCTTCTCTCGCTACAACTTCAAACCCTTTTTCCGCCTTGGCAACTGCCTGCTCAAACCCTGTAATACGGTCATTCACCGAATTCTGTGTCGTAGCCTCCAGGATTGCAACTGTACCGCCATCCGGATACTTTTCAATCAGATCATTGCCACAAAGCTTCCCTGCCTCTGTATTATCAGAGCCCACATATGCATCAATATAATCTGTGTCTTTTACCTGTGAATCAATATTAATAATTTTTACCCCTGCGTCCTGCAATGCCTGAAGCGAAGGTGTAATCTTCTCCCAATCGACCGGGCAAAGGAAAATTGCATTGATCCCCTCATTGATCATCTCCCTGATCTGCTCTGCCTGTGTATCCGCATCAGATGCCGGATCTTTTACCAACATGGTACATTCTTCTTTTTCTACGATCTGTTGTGCAGCTTCTTCCAATGTTATAAAATATGGATTCTGCATATCAATCACAGAGAACCCAAACTTGTACTTTCCTGCGTCTTCTGTCTGATCCGTATCCTCTGAATCATCTGTTGTATTCTCACTGACTGCATTATCCACCGGCTTTCCAGCCTCTTTCTTGCATGCAGATAATGCGAAAATGCATACGAGTAATACTGCAATCACTCCTAACATTCTCTTCTTCATCATGTTGTTATTCCTCCTTATTATTGCGTTACATACAGCTACATTCTACAACATTTTTACCTGTTTGACTACTATCATCTTGCTTTTTATCCGTTTCTTTGTTAAAGTTAAGATAAGTTTTAATGTTAGTAAAGGAGACTATGATATGAGCGACACAAAGGAAACTGAAAGCTACACAACCGTAGAGCTTACACTCGATAACGATGAGATCATTGAATGTGCAATCCTCACAGTATATGAAGCTGCAGGCAAAGAATACATTGCCCTGCTTCCTCTGGATGAGAATCTTGAACCTAATGAAGCCGGTGATGTTTATCTCTATCAATACAATGAAACCGAGGACGGCGAACCAGATCTCGGCAACATCGAAGATGATGACGAATACGAAATTGCCGCTGATGCTTTTGATGAATGGATGGATTCTCAGGAATTTGATGAATCAGACGTCGAAGAGTAATTCGGACACAAAACGGGAAGGAGTCATATCTTTCCCGTTTTTTTCTTTTACATAACTGATGATCAGTTTTCTCTTCGCTCTGGTCATTGCTACATAAAAAAGCCGTCTCTCTTCTTCGATTTCCTCATCCGTCACTGCTTTCTTATACGGACTGCTGCCCTCATCTGCCTCGATCACAAATACCGTATCAAATTCCAGCCCTTTTGCCGCATGCATTGTCATCAGATTCACACCCTCTGCCGCATTTTTTTTACAATTCTGCTCCTTTAATATTTCCCCGTATCGTTCTACATGTTCAAACCAGTCACCGATCGTTCTATATCCTTTGGAATTCTGCCATATCTCTTCCAGCACCGCAAAAAGATCTTCCACTGAAATCTTCCGATATGCCGCATAGTCTTTTAAAAACTCATCATAACCCATATGTTTCCGGATATATTGGATTGCTGCATATGGTGTTTTGTCTTTTATCATCTTCATGTCCCATTCCAGCTGATCCACTCTGTCCCTCATCCAGTTTTTATCCCGGTAATATTCTCTGAGCGAATCATAGGTAACTGTTCCGCCTTTCATACTATCCCTTGAGAAAAACCTGTTTGGCCGGTTTGCGATCTGCAAAAAATATTTCCGGCTATATTCCCCCTGTGAAAGGTGAAAATAACTGCTGATATCCTGTGCAATAAAATGTTCATAAATATTATTCAGATGTTCTTTCATCACGAACGGAATCTGATATTCCATCATAAGTTCCGACATTGCCCTTGCATCTACATTCGTCCGGTACAACACAGCTATATCTGTATAAGCAATACCTTTTTCCTGACATTCCTTTATTTTTCCCAGCACATATTCTGCCTCCTGCACAGGGTCTTTTACTTCCTGAACATGAACTGTTTCATCTGCTTTCTGAAACGCTTCGATCTTTTTTTCAAACCGGATTTTATTATTACCGATCACTCTTAAAGCACCATTGACAATATAAGCACTGCTGCGGTAATTAATATCCAAAAGTACCCTCTTGGCCTTTGGATAATCTTTCATAAATTCCATCATGATTCCCGGCTTTGCTCCACGAAATCCATATACCGACTGATCATCATCCCCCACTACAAACAGATTATTCTGCGGTTCAGCCAGCATACGGACCACATCATACTGTGCCTGATTCACATCCTGGAACTCATCTACCAGAATATACCGAAATTTATCCTGCCATTTTTTCAGAATATCCGGATAATTAAAAAACAGATCCCTGCACTGGATCAACATATCCTCAAAATCAATCTTCCGGCATTTTTTCTTTTCTTCTTCGTAATCTTTGTATAGTGCACGGAATTTTTCTGTTGTATATTTTACCGGTTCATAGGCTTCAATAGCCATACAATTATTCTTTACATTTCCAATTTCTGCGGCCAGTTCCTGCAAATAGTCTTTTTCTTCATCCGTTTCCGGCTCCTGATCCCATCCGACTTTTGGCAGAAGAGTTCTTAACATCCGGTATTTTTCTTCATCCGTAAGGAGATTCGATGGTTCCAGACGGTACGCCCATTTCAGGATTCCGTAATAGATTCCGTGAAACGTTCCGAATGTAACAGCATAAGAAGACGGACCACAGATCCGTCTGGTTCTTTCTTTCATCTCCTGAGCTGCATACTTAGTAAAGGTAATGACCAGAATTTCTTCTGGCCTTACCTTATACTTCATGATCAGATATTCTATTCTCTTTGCAATGGTTAGAGTTTTCCCCGAACCGGGGCCGGCGAGAACCATACATGGTCCTTCATTATGGGCGACTGCCTCTGTCTGAGCATGATTTAAACTCATAGAATCCCCTTACTTGCTTAATAATTCAATTCCGTCTTTGATTCGTTTTACAGATTCTTCTTTTCCAAGAATCTCCATAATCTCTGTGGCTCCACCCGGTGTACTCTGCTTTCCTGATACAGCGGTACGGATTGGCCACATTACATAACCGACTTTTACACCCTTCTCGTCAACATAACTCTTAAGAAGCGCAAACAGTGCATCATTACTATAGTCTTCCTGTGCTTCCAGAAGCGGAAGAACTTCTCTTAATACTTCCAGTGAATTTTCTTCATTGGTTTTCATCTTCTTATGGCAATACATTGCTGTATCATATTCCGGTACTGCTTCAAAAAAGTCGATCTGCTCTGCAATATCCGGAAAGATCTCAATTCGTGATTTTACCAATGCTGCGATTTTCTTCAGGTCATAATCTTTTGTAATAACTTTGCGGATATACCCTTCCGCTCTTTCATAGAACTTATCAAAATCCATAGCTTTGATATATTCACCGTTCATCCATTTTAATTTGCCAAGATCAAATACAGCCGGTGATTTATTCATGCGGTGGAAGTCAAATTCCTTTACCAGCTCTTCCAGTGAGAATATCTCCTGATTGCCTTCCGGCGACCAACCAAGCAGTGCTACATAATTAACAACTGCCTCTGTCACAAATCCCTGCTCGATCAGATCTTCATAAGAAGAATGTCCACAGCGTTTGCTGAGTTTCTTATGGTTTTCATCTGTGATCAGCGGGCAATGTACATATATCGGCACATCCCATCCGAATGCTTCATAAATCTTGTTATATTTTGGTGCAGATGACAGATACTCATTACCACGTACAACATGTGTGATTCCCATCAGATGATCATCGACAACATTTGCAAAGTTGTAAGTCGGGTATCCATCTGATTTGATCAAAATCAGGTCATCAAGTTCTTCATTCGGAACTGTGATATCGCCATATATCTCATCGTGGAATGTAGTAGTTCCTTCTGTTGGCATGTTAAAACGGATTACATGCGGTTTTCCTGCCGCAAGGTTCGCTTCAATCTCTTCTTTACTTAAATGCAGACAATGCTTGTCATATACAACAATCTCTGTTCCGCCATCCTCGTCAGACACTTTGCTTTTCAAAGATTCCAGACGTTCTTTGTCACAAAAACAGTAGTAAGCATCCCCCTGTTCGATCAGCTGTTCTGCATATTTCAAATAAAGTCCCTGTGCATTCCGTTCACTCTGTACATACGGTCCTACCCCGCCATCTTTATCCGGACCCTCATCGTGAACCAGCCCGGTCTCTTTCAATGTACGATAAATGATATCCAGTGCACCCTCTACAAAACGTTCCTGGTCTGTATCTTCAATCCGGAGGATAAAATCTCCATCTTCATGTTTTGCAATCAAATAAGTATACAGCGCTGTCCTTAAGTTCCCTACATGCATTCTTCCTGTAGGACTTGGTGCAAATCTTGTTCTTACCTTACTCATAACTGTCATTATCTCCTGTTTCATTATTATTTTGAAATGTATGAAATCTATGTATTGCTACATACATTAGAACACTATCCGTCTCTACATTGTAGCACAAATCCAAGGCGGACAGCAACCTTTTATATCAGATCTTTCATCTGTGTCTTTCACCCGGAAGATTTACCGGATCCCTCTTTCCATTTTTCTGTTGTTTTGCAATCTTTCTTTCAACCCAGTATTCTTTCTGGAACACTTCTCTCGGGACAGATACAATGCAGACAATTCCAAGCACAATCCCAAAAGCTACTTTTATTGCTCCGATCCCTTTCGCAGCAGCCATTGCAAACTGATTTGTCACTAGATAATACGCTGTAAAATAGATGCCAGCTCCCGGCACCAGTGTAATGATACCCGAAATCATAAAGATAGTGATCGGACATTTCAGGCGGACCGTCAGCATTCTCGCAACCAATACAGCACATACCGTTCCTATAAAGGACGCAGCTGCAACCGAACAATATACAGACGCAAACTTGTACATCATCCATCCCACCGATCCGGTGATTCCGCATCCGATATAGAACCTTCTTGGCACCTGAAACATAACCGCATATGCAATCGTCCCGATAAATGAACATGCCAGATTTGCTATAATTTTTATGATCATTATAAAATGCCTCCTAACACATGATGATATACCGACAACGCCGTTCCCACACCGATTGCAATATAAACAAATACCATAACCGCATCAATCATTTTAACTGTACCTGCAAGATAATCACTGTCCGCCAGATCACGGATCGCATTCACAAATGCAAGTCCGGGCACCAGCGGCATAATCCCGCCGGTCACGATTCCTTCCATCCTAAGTTCCCCTAAAAACGGAATCTGCATTGCTGCCAAAGCCATAGAGGCAATAATGATCCCGCCTACAATGTGAACCAGGATCTTTGAAACACCGTGTTTTCCGGCAAAAAGTGACCATGAAAACACAACACAGCCGACAAAAAATGCCACAAATGCTTCCATTGATGTTCCGCCAAGCAGATAACCCAATCCACCGGCGCTTAATCCCGCCGCCGCTATCTGATAAGGAATACGCTTGACCGGCATCTTGTCGATCTTCTTTAACTTCTTTATTGCTTCTTCAATTCCGACATGTCCTGCTGCAATTTCCCGGGACAGATCATTTACTTCTGCTACGATTCCAAGATGTGTAGAGGAAAGCGGTACCTGTTTTACTTTTGTATACAACTTTTCTTTATCCGTTCCTGCACAGATAAACAATCCATGACTCAAAGTAAACAGCTCCACATATTTCACCCCGAATCTACGACAGATTCTCCTCATCGTCTCTTCTACACGAAAGATCTCGCCTCCGTTTTTCAAAAGCATTCTTCCTGCTTCCATTGCAAGATTAATTACACGTTTTGTGTCGATTTCCGACATCAGTTCCTTTTTCAGATATACCTCATCTTCATCTGTGAATCCACATTTTTCACAGAATTCCATGATGTCCCGGCATCGGTCTTTTTTCATATATCCCCAGTCATACTGTGAGCAGTAATGTTCACAGATATAATGGATCATATACCGGCCATACCCCTTGCCACGGTCTTTTTCTATGGTTACAATATTTTTTATCTCACATTTCTTTTCTTCCGAAAATATAACCACGCACAATGTACGGAGTTTTCCATGCTCTTCAAGTAAAAAGAGTTCACCTTCTTCCAATACTTTACGGATTCTGGATTCATCCGGATCTCCCATACGAAGCAATTCTATATAATCTTCTTTGCCGTCTGTTATCTGTCGAATATTCATGCCTTTTCTTTCTGCTCCTTTTTGCTGTAAAGAACTCCATCTATGCTTTGATATGCCGGATTGTCCGGTGCAACCTCTATATACATAAGATTTTCCAGTTTTTCCAGGGCTCCGGGTTCAATCCATGTAATATTGGCCGGAATATAGATTTCTTCCACTCCCGTAATTCCAGTTAATGCTTCTGCTCCGATCCCCTTACATCTGTCGTCTGACGGCAATATAATAATTCCATCCTCGGCAGCCAGAGACGGGTTCTCACAACGTTCGATCATGCCATTTTCTCCTATGATAAATCCATCAAGATTCAGCATACTACTCTGCTGTTCTTCTGTGCTGCTCTTGTCCTCTTCAGCGCTCTCAACCGCTGCTTCCGCAGTTGTTGTATCTGCCGCAACAAGTGCAGCGTCCGCATTCTTTTCAGCTTTCAAAATCTCAGATCCATCTTCCGAAGCAGACGTGTTCATCTCTTCTGCAGCAGGCAGCTTTGTAATTCGGCTGTCATCTTTTCCGGCATCAGCTGTTGATGTGGTCACATTCATAATTGTTCGATTCGGTGCCGCTGCCTGAGCGCACAAATTTTCGATTATATTCTTCGCATTCGAAACACACGATGCTTTTATTTCCACATATCCTTTTACAGTTTTCCGTCCGCAGCCTTCCATTATGCCGCCGGCTATCTCATACCCGTTCCGGCTTTGAATATATCTTTCCCCTGTATATTCCAGCCTCGTGAAACACTGTATGGAAACTGCGATCACAAGTACCATTGCCAGATCCGTATATCTGCACCTTCTGACCCGGTATTGTTTTTCTGACGCTGTACCATTCTTCATATTCTTAATCTTTTCCATAGCCTTTTCCATATATCCGCTTTCTTCCCCCTTATACTTCCATATGGATTTATTATAAATCATATATACAAGAAAAGAAAGTGATGTTCCATTGCTCACTGAAACTCCACTTTCTTTTTCATGTTTTTATTTGTTACAGAATCTTATACATTGATCTCTGCTGTTACTCCAAGAATATCCTTATTTGCTTCCAGCACAGGATTCACGACGTTCTTCAGATATACATCGACCTGAATCGGCGCACGTCCCACATATTTTGCAGGATCCATCGTCTTCTGCAGTTCTTCCAGCGAAAGATTGAATGCAGGATCTGCAGCGATCAGTTCAAGAAGGTTGTTGTCTAATCCTTTTTCTTTGACATTGCGTCCGGCTTCCATAGACAGCTCACGGATTCTCTCATGAAGTTCCTGTCTGTCTCCACCTGCTTTTACAGCATCCATCATGATATTTTCTGTTGCCATGAACGGAAGTTCTGACATCAGTCTCTTTTCGATAACTTTCGGGTATACTACCAGTCCGTCTACAACATTCAGACACAGATCCAGGATACCATCAATTGCCAGAAATCCTTCCGGGACACTGAGACGTTTGTTAGCAGAATCGTCAAGCGTTCTCTCAAACCATTGTGTTGCAGATGTGATTGCCGGATTCATGGCATCTACCATCACATATCTAGAAAGTGAAGCAATTCTTTCACTTCTCATAGGATTTCTCTTATATGCCATTGCCGAAGATCCGATCTGACTCTTTTCAAATGGTTCTTCAATCTCTTTCAGATGCTGAAGGAGACGGATGTCATTGGACATCTTGTGTGCGCTTGCTGCAATACCTGCAAGTACATTTACCACTCTTGTATCTACCTTACGTGAATAGGTCTGACCTGATACCGGATAACATGTCTCAAATCCCATCTTTTTGGCGATCATCGGATCGATCTTATCAATTCTCTCCTGATCTCCGTCAAAGAGTTCCAGAAAGCTTGCCTGTGTTCCGGTCGTTCCTTTTGATCCGAGAAGCTTTAAACTTCCTTTTACATATTCCAGATCTTCCAGATCCATCATGAATTCCTGCATCCAGAGTGTTGCTCTCTTACCTACTGTTGTAGGCTGTGCAGGCTGGAAATGTGTAAATGCAAGTGTCGGAAGACTCTTATGTGCATCCGCAAACTTTGCGAGTTCGGCAATCACATTGATCAGTTTCTTTCTGACAATCTCCAACGCTTCCGACATCAGAATGATATCTGTATTATCGCCTACATAGCATGAAGTCGCACCAAGATGAATGATTCCTTTTGCATTCGGACACTGTTTTCCATATGCATACACATGAGACATAACATCATGACGGACTACCTTTTCTCTTTCTTTTGCCACATCATAATTGATATCATCTGCATGTGCTTTTAATTCTTCAATCTGTTCTTCTGTAATATCCAGTCCCAGTTCTTTTTCCGTTTCAGCAAGTGCGATCCAGAGTTTTCTCCATGTACGGAACTTCTTATCCGGCGAGAAAATGTACTGCATCTCTTTGCTTGCATATCTTTCTGAAAGTGGACTTGTATATCTGTCATTACTCATACTAATAATCTCCTTCGTCAATTCTTCCACCCGACTATTTTAACCTGTTTTCTATTCAAATGCCAGCGAAACATCTCTTCCAGGTACTTCCATCGGATAATTACCGGTGAAGCATGCGTCACAATATGCCAGATCACCGACCATGTTTTTTAATTTATCAACTTCCATATAGCCAAGCGAATCTGCCCCGATCATCTCACGGATCTGCTCTGTTGTATGGGAATGTGCAATCAGTTGTTCATTCGAAGGCACATCTGTTCCGAAATAGCATGGATGCAGGAACGGTGGTGAACTGATCCTTACATGTACCTCTTTCGCTCCGGCCTTTTTGAGCATCTTGATAATGTTCGCACAGGTTGTTCCTCGTACAATAGAATCATCTACCATAACAATACGTTTTCCCTTTACAACCTCTTCGATCACGTTCAGCTTAATCTTCACACTGCTTTCCCGCTGACTCTGTTTTGGCTTGATAAATGTTCTTCCGACATAACTGTTCTTGTGGAATGCCATGCCATACGGAATTCCCGACTGTTCCGAATATCCTTTCGCCGCAACCAGCCCGGAATCCGGTACTCCGACAACCAGATCCGCATCAACCGGATAAGATTCTGCCAGAGCTTTCCCTGCAACAATTCTCGCATGATATACATTCACATCATCGATCACGCTGTCCATTCTTGCGAAATATATATATTCAAAAATACATCTTGCCTGCTTTTTGGGATCGATTGCCATAGTTTTATCTGATTTCATTCCATGTTTTGTAAAACTTACAATCTCTCCAGGCTCTACGTCTCTTACAAATTCTCCTCCGACGGCAGCAATCGCACAGCTCTCCGAAGCCAGGAAATAAGTATTATCTCTTTTTCCAATACAAAGAGGTTTCAATCCAAATGGATCTCTAGCACCGATCATCTTTCTCGGCGAACTGACAACCAGTGCATACGCTCCCTGTATCTTCTTCATCGCATTTTTTACCGCATCTTCTGCCTTCTCTACATTCAGACGTTCTCTGGCGATATGATATGCGATCACCTCCGAGTCAATCGTTGTCTGGAAAATAGCGCCTGTGTACTCCAGTTCATGGCGAAGTTCAATGGCATTTGTCAGATTGCCGTTATGTGCAATTGCAAGGATCCCTTTCACATAATTGATAACCAACGGCATCGCATTCTCAGCTCTGGAAGCACCTGCTGTCGAATATCTTACATGTCCGACACCAAGATTTCCCTTCAATTCCTGTAAAGACTCTTCATCGAACACTTCATTTACCAGTCCAAGTCCTTTCTTGGAATGTACTTTTCTTTCTCCATATGTATCCGTTACCGCAATACCACAGCTTTCCTGTCCTCTGTGCTGCAATGCAAAAAGTCCATAATAAACGGATGGTGCAACATCTCCGCCATCCATATCATAGGCTCCAAACACACCGCATTCTTCACCCAGTCCTGTTGTTACTTTTTCAAATTCACTCATAAATGCAGACTCCATTCTTTTCAAATTTTTCATTTGTCAAAACTGTCTTTAAAAAGCATTTTGCTATATCAGTATAATACAAGGCAAACGGAAAAGCAATATTTCCATCTACCTTGTATTCCTGCTGATACATTATTTATAACGCGTCGTTTAATAAGCATAGCTTATAATCCAGTTCTATTCATTAGTTTTCCCGCGGTTAATCATTGAATTTTCCGAGAAATTCTTTCATTCTTTCATTAGATGAATCGAATACTTCTTCCGGAGTTCCTTCTACTGCGATCACACCTCCATCCATGAAGATTACATGATCCGATACGTTTCTCGCAAAATTCATCTCATGCGTAACAATCACCATCGTCATATGCTCCATCGCAAGTTCCCTGATAACTTTCAGGATCTCTGCAGTCAGTTCCGGATCCAGCGCGGACGTCGGCTCATCAAAAAACAGAATATCCGGATGCAGTGCAAGTGCTCTCGCGATTGATACACGCTGCTGCTGTCCTCCCGACAACTGACAAGGATATGAATCTTCCTTGTCGGCAAGTCCCATCTTCTTCAAAAGTTCTCTCGCTTCTTTATAGACTTCTTCTTTCTTTCTCTTCTGTACTTTCAGCGGTGCATCAGTGATATTCTTCATCACCGAATAATGCGGAAACAAATTAAAATTCTGAAACACCAGTCCAAAGGTTCCGGAATAATGGATTTCCCCTGCATCCGCAGTCTCAAGCCCCGTTGCACATCGAAGAAGGGTTGATTTTCCCGAGCCGGAAGGACCGATGATACCAAGGACTTCTCCCTTTTCCACCTTCAGAGAAATGTCTTTCAGAACTTCGACCCCGTTAAAACTTTTTTTGATATTTTTCATTTCAAGCAGACTCATGATCTATTCCTCCTAGTGGTAATAATTCAACTTTTCTTCAATCTTTTCCATAATCATCGCAACAAGCAAATTAAATACATAATAGAAGATACCTGCTGCAATATACGGAACCATGGAAGTCTGTGCCGCCGCAATCTGTTTTGCCATTGTAAACATCTCCGTTACAGCCAGCACAAATGCCAGTGAAGTGTCCTTTACCAGCGTGATGATCTCATTGGTCACTGCCGGCAGAATATGCTTACATACCTGAGGAAATACGATTCGGAAAAATGTCTGGCTTTTGGAATATCCCAGTACCTTTGCCGCTTCATACTGTCCTACCGGAATTGCCTCAATCCCGCCTCTGTATATCTCAGCAAAATATGCCGCATAATTAATTGCAAAACCGATCAGCACCGCAGTCATACGGTATCCTGTGGAAATGCGCATTCCAAACAGATAATATGGTCCGAAATACACTACCATCAACTGAAGCATCAGCGGGGTTCCTCTCATAATCGATATGTATAATTTTGATATCCATCTGACCGGTGCAATCTTCGACATTCTCCCGAATGCAACCACCAGTCCAAGCGGCAGTGAAAAAAGTAATGTCAGAATAAATATCTCTGCCGAGATCCACATTCCTCCGCCAAGTTCTCTCATCAGTGTTCCTATCTCCATCTGTAATGTCCTCCAGTTTTTTCACGCTTCTTCCGAATGAATGGCGAGCCAAAAGGGACCAATCCCCTCCGGGGTTGGCCCCTTCATTTTACTTGCTGTTCTTTCCTATACAAAGAGCTCCCGGAACTCCGTAATCTGCATACTTTTCTGCAATTTTATCAACCGTTCCGTCTTCGGCCATCTCATCCAGTGTCTTCTGAACTTTATCTTTCAGCTCTGTGTTTCCTTTTTTGAATCCGACTGCATACTGTTCAGATGAAATTTCTTTGTCCAGGATCTTGTAATCATCCGGATTTTTCCTTGAATTCACCTGATAGTTTGCAACTCCGATGTCCATAGCGATCGCATCACATGCACCGGATTCCAGATCCATGAATGCTGTATTGTATTCTGCAACCTGATTAAGATCTGCGAAGGTTGCCGCCAGGTCTTTCTGATCTCCTTCCAGAGCCGCAAGTGCCGAAGAGTCTGTCTGTACTTCTACATGTTTTCCTTTCAGCCCCGAAAAGTCATCAATACCCGAATCACTTCTGACTACCACAACCTGCTTGTTGTCAATATATGGATCTGACCATGTATAATCATCTTCACGGCCATTCATAGTGAATCCATTCCAGATACAGTCAATTGTTTCCGAATTTAGTTCCGCATCCTTAGAATCCCAGTCTATCGGCTGTTTTACCAGTTTCCAAGCATTTCTATCACATACTTCCTGTGCAAGATCAAGATCGAATCCTACATATTCTCCGCTATCATCTTTATAACCATATGGAGGGAAAGAAGCATCAAACCCAACGATCAATGTGTCATCATCATTTTCTACTTTTGATTCTTTTGCCGATTTCTTTCCACTGTCAGATGAACCTGAATCTTTACTTCCACAGCCTGCCAATACCGTTGTAGCTGCCATTGCCGTAACAAGGAGCAGTACTAATCTCTTTTTCATAACATATATCCTCCTGTATTCCTTTTACGTGTGCCAAACAGCCGCTACGCTCTTTTACCAGTTTAGCAGTTGATTACTTTACCACACTAAAACCTTTTGGATATATTATCATATTCCACGGTGTTTGTCAATCCTGCGGTACTCCTTTTTCCATTCATTCAGCTTTTCTTCCGGAATATCCGCACCTATCTTTTTCTTTGTTTTTTCCATTTCATCACGCAAAATAGTGTCCAGACTCAGAAGGATTGGATTCCCCGACAGCATTTTTAAGTATTCATCATGCGGAAGAGCTTTATAACAGCTATAAAGATACGCCTTCAATATATCAGGCTGTTCACATATCTTATACGCTTCCTGATAAGCCTTTGCCGCTTCTTTATACAGGAACTGATGACCATATGCAGATCCCATGCTTGCATACACACGACCGTAAAACTTTTTATCTACCGATTCATCCCAGTCTTTGTTAAGGATGGACTGATATACTAGAATCGCTGATTCGTATTCTTTACTGTTTTGAAGCGTATCCGCCTTATATTTTTCTTTTTCTACGTCTCTCTGTGACTGCAGTTGTTCCAGAACACTCTGCATCTTATGAATTTCTGCCGCAGCATAGATATTAGATTCCTTCAGGATCGTAAGTACAAATTCTTCCATCGATCCATTCTCCCGAAGAAGCCTTCTTAATTCCTCTGCCAGCTTCGGCAGTTCCAGTTCATCCCCGACCCACCGGCACAATCGTTCATTGACGATCGTATAATCGATCAAATACAGATTATTACAGATGTAATAACACAATTCTTCTATCGTGTAAATCCGCATATGAACTCTGGATATTTCAAAAGGTCGTTTGGCCCGTTTTTTATGACAAAGAATTAAACTGCCCATTGATACCTCCTAAATGTAATTCCTTTTCTACAAGGAAATCTGATGCCGGATAAAATTCTCCGAAACCAACATCTTTAAAACGCAGCCTGCAGGTACGCTCATCCATAAACATGACTTCAATCTGAAGACGCAAAGAATAATCTGTTCGTTCCGGCAGTTCTTCCAGTGACACTGTCTCAACTTTAAGATCCTCTCCGTCAAGTGTCTCTATATGGATCTCAATATCCGATGTATCCTCCAAAATCACTTCCCACTGTCCGTCTGCCTCATACCAGTGTGTTCCCCATGCAACAATCGGATACCATCCTTCCTGTCCGCCAATTCTCATACGCAGGCAGATCTGTTCTGTCATCTTTGTTCCATCCAGATAAATCGGACCATCATCATACGGATCTGCATAGCGCATGGATGAATAACATGCACCCTTACTGTATAAGTTATTTCCAAGGAAAGCCCTCCGTCCGTTACACAGTACCTTCAGGGAATTCGGATACCAGTTATTCTCAAATCCCTCTCCTGTCAGATAAACAGACGATACCACTTTTTTATCAAATACATTCTGGATGAAAGACTTAAAACTCTCATCCGCATCTTTGGCTTTATCTACATTCAACACAGGATAGATTGCTTCCAGTTCTTTCATGTGCGCATTGGCGACTTCTTCTACTGTCACAAACATATCCCTGCTCTTGGTGCTTACTGTATTCAGGCGGCGCAGCATATATGCACGGATTTCCTGCGCATCACAATAAAACAATGCTGATTCATATTGCCACAATTCTTTCGGCTGATAAAACATATACTGACAGAAACTTTCCTTATAATCCTGTACAAATACACATTCTCCCGGAACACCGATATATTTTCCGATTCCCTTTAACATCTTCGACATATCAACATTCGTATACGGAACGGAAAACGTAATATAATCAATCTGTTCGAATTTCTTCAATGTCATGGAAATGAACTTTGCAAGAAGCCATACGCCATCATGGATTTTCCCGCCTACACGTACTTTTTTTCTTTTTACAGCTTTACGGAACAGATGAGTGACAATATCTCCCTCTCCCGCTTCTCTCAATCGTTTTGCTTCCTGTCCATATACCCATCGTTCTTTATAATAGCCAAGGATCAGAGGAATCTGATAATTATCAACTGCTGCTTCCATCGTTTCCGGTTCTTCTTTATTTTCATCATAATAACTGATCTGACAATTCTTTTCATTCAGATCATAGCCCAAAACACTTCCTTTTTGCATTATCGTCTCCTCCTTTCATTTTAATATATCTTAAATATCTGATCTGCCATCTGTTCTTCTTCTTCAAACTCAAGCATGGCTTTCGAACGTTCCGCATCCGAATCCATATCTGTCATTGCATTCAGCATCTGATATTTTCCGGCAAATACACGTTCTTTATCTGTTTTCAGCGTCTTTTTGTCTGTTGTGATCATTTCTCCGTTTCCGGATTCCTGGAAATAATAATTCACTGATTCGTCATTATAAAGGACAAATTGTTTTACATACAGGTTTTCATAGACCGGCATCATTGCCTCTGCTCGGTATCCCAGTTCTTCCCGGTCTTTTTGTTTCATCTTATAGTACAGTCTTACTTTTCCTCCTGGTTTACAGCGGTATGCTGCCATCACCTTATTATAGAGTTGTACTTCCCGCAGCCATTCCTCTTTATAATTCATGTAATATGGGAAGACTAGTTGTTTTTCGCACATTTCCCGTAGTACCTGATGAAGGACATCTTCCAGTTCACCTGTGTATTCTTTATCTGAATAATATTTCAGAAGTGCAATCTTACATACATCTGGCAGATCTTCTTTCTGATCACATTCATTTGCAATGATTTCAAATACACATTTTTCCAGGCTTCGTCCATATACGATATATTCCCTTGTAACGTAAGCAAGATATGCCTGTTTTAAGCGGAAATATACATTGTCCGACAGATAATAATCTTCAAAAATATGCTCTTCCTCATACAATGTCTCCGAAAAGACCATCTGTGTAATGATCCGTTCACTGACCTTATAAGACGGAACCCCATATTGTTTTAATACTTTCCAGAGTCGCTTCATATCTCCGATTGCGCCACAGTAATACTCCGCAAGATACGTAAGTGTCACCTTGTCATACTGTCCTCTCCGGAACATTTCAAAAGCAAGATAACTTAAGAAGTCATCCTCCGTATAATTTTCTTCCCTGATTCTTCTGCTGCAAACCAGGAAGACATCCTTATCCTCAAATGAATCTATCCCCTTTGCCTGGATCTTTTCATAATCCGGTTTTTCTTTCTCCGGCTCCTGATTCCAGAATCCTGTAGATGCTGCATATTTTCTGCACATATCTACAAAACGCGGCTCATAAAACAGTCTTTTCGTCTCATATGGAATGGAATCCGTATAATGTCTGCCCTCTACAGACTCCCATACAATTCTCGATTCCTTATCATACAGATAAATGATAGCTCCATTCTTCGTATCATACGGGATACGCTGACGTACCGAACCATCTTTTTCGATTACCAGCACACATTTCATCCCGCGTACCTTTGTCCTTACTTCATAAGAATAACAGATGTCTCGCATCGCCTCCATACGTTCTGCCGTCATCTCGTCTTCTCTGCAAAATCTTTTGTACAATGTACGCAGTGATTCTGTTATGTGGCGCTTTGCCAACTGTTCCCATGTAAATGCCACCATCTGTTCTCTGTAATTCAGATACAGATCTCCTGCCTGTTCCTCATGGATCACAAGACTTGCATACAGATACGCAGCCTTCTTATAATCGAGAGCATTTCCATGCATAAAATATAAAACCAGCGATTTCGGCAACGGTCCGTGCGCACTGTCTTCGTCGATTGTCATCATATAATATTCATAAAGCTGGGCAATCTTAAGATCTGAATCAACTGCCTTCTGATACCATGAAAAATACTTCTTTGCCGTTTTATTTCCTTTGATCAAAAGTGTACAGATCGTATTCAGTATCATCGGTTCTTCATACATCTTATAGATTCTTTCCAGGATTCTGAACAGATTGTCACTGTATTTTTTCTGCTGACTGGCAAAATTTGAAATATAAAGTGCCAGTTCTTTTGTCATCATGCGGTATTTGGTCGCAAAATTCAACACCTGAATCTCAAATGTGCCTAATTTCTTAAGAAGTGTCGGCTTTTCCTGATAGCACAGATATGCTTCCAAATAAAACATTACTGCATGGATTCCATACTCAAACTGCTGTTCCAGAACTTCCAGACGTTTATAAGGATTCTTATATCTGTTGTCAAGATTCAGGATCATATAGAGCAGCCACCAGGAATCCTGATGACGCATATATGTCTTTCCAACCTCATCCAGCACCCGTTCTTCATAGTTCACATCTCCGCGGATCTTTGCAGTCAGATACAGATAATAACAGTTTGTCAGCGGATCTTTTCCGATTGCGAACCGATTATAATTGTAATTCTCAAGAATCCATTTTGCTTCTTCCGTCTTGCCTCCGAGCAGATAGATATTACCAAGCATCAACTGATATACTTCATTCAGAGGATCCAGCTTACGCAGTGCTACCATCTTCTCGACCGCACTATCCACCCAGTGTTCCAGTGTTACTCTTCCTGCCACATATCCTACATATTCTTTGATAATCTGAGCCAGTAAAAGTTCCGGCATCCTGTGATCTTCGTCATACTCCTGATTCTGCAATACCTCAACTTCATAAGTGAGTGTCTCATATGGTGTCACGAACTTCAATGCTCCGTAATTCCGTCCGCCATGAAGTTTCTCTGCTCTTACCACATATTCAATCTCATGCGCATTTCCCACAAAATCTTCTGTGCTGATCTCAGGTCTGGACACCCGGATAAAATCACCGACTGTCTCAATATGGATTGGCATATATCCCCATGTATTTTTCATCAGAGTCAGTGTTCCCTTTGTCGACTCTGTCAGATCTTCGAATAGCATCCCCTCTCCCTGAAGCGTAAGGAAAATGCATTCTTTCTGTTTGATCCCTACCATGAATTCTTCCATGGCCTGTTCTCCGAGAGACCATTTGCGCATATTATCGTACAGATAGAATGTACGCTCATTCTCATATTTTAAAATTTCATAGAATTCTTTGGAACGGAAGAGCCTTCCCGCTTCTGAAAAATCCTTAATTGCAAGTTTGCGGAAATCATCGGTACTCTGTACTTTTCCATAGGTTGTCATCACATATGGTTTCTCAATGATTGCCGTAAAAGCCAGTTCAAACTCACCACCGGTACATACGACCGTGAACTTTCCTGCCTCTACATGTCCCGGACGAAGTCCCCGTCCGTCATACGTAAATTCCACTCTTGCCGGATTTCCCTCAAATCCCTGATCTTTAAAATGGACGCGGAAAGAAGACGAGTACACCAGTCCTCGTATCCTTCCCTCATTGTTTGCCCTCATTGTAAAACTTCCTCTGTATACTTCCCCTTCACCTATAATGAGTACCAGATTGGTCTCATCGAATATAACATCAGGTCGTATCAACTGAAAGTCGCCTTTTGAAAATTTTTGGATTTTATTTTTCAAGTCCTACACCTGCTTCTTTCGTTGCTTTTTTCTTAAAACATACTATAATAAATTATAGCATTGTTTGTCAACGAATGGCAATGCCGGAAAGAGAAAATATCAAAATTGTGTCGATAGGATGGAAAATTATGAAAAAAAAGCCAGAATTTCACGGAAGCGATTTGGAAAAGATCGCAGATTATTATCACCTTGATAGGGAAAAGATTGTTTTGTTCGGTGCCAATGTAAACCCGCTCGGATTATCCGCACAGGTAAAAAAAGATCTCGCAGAACATCTGGATATCATCAGCAGTTATCCAGACAGAGATTATACAGATCTGAAAAAAGCAATTGCTGCATATACCAATACCTCGCCGGAACATATTGTTGTCGGAAATGGTTCTACGGAGCTTATCTCACTTCTGATCAGCCAGCGCGCACCAAAAAGAGCGCTGCTTCTGGGACCGACCTATTCCGAATATGCAAGAGAGCTGAATCTGGTCGGCGGCACACTGGAATATTATAATCTGAAAGAAGAACAGGATTTCAGACTGGATATTTCCGATCTGACCGATACACTGAAAAGTGATATTGATCTTCTGATCATCTGTAATCCGAACAACCCGACCTCTTCAGCCATCAGTACCGCTGATATGAAAAAGCTGTTAACCGTATGCCGGTCACTTGGTATCTTCGTTATGATCGATGAGACTTATATCGAATTCGCACCGGAAGGCACTTCCCTCTCTGCAGTTTCTCTTGTACCGGAATTCGACAACTTCATGGTCATCCGCGGTGTATCCAAGTTCTTCGCCGCACCTGGACTTCGCTTTGGTTATGGTCTCACCAGTAATCAGGCATTTCTTCAGACGCTTCTTACCCACCAGAATCCGTGGAGCCTGAACAGTGTCGGAGCTTATGCCGGAGAACGG
>ERZ791834.676-NODE-676-length-21538-cov-37.1856_pt1 | contig 21538 bp, 19 predicted proteins | sample MGYA00510293_ERZ791834 | MGnify/ENA primary metagenome ERZ791834 (study PRJEB30046, sample SAMN00715253) | human gut metagenome | study: EMG produced TPA metagenomics assembly of the A metagenome-wide association study of gut microbiota in type 2...
TCTCTGGACTCGATTAAAGGTTCAGTTCAATTTGTTCTATTATAGCGCTTTTATATGGGAATGTCAAAGGGGGATGACACCCAAATATCTATTCAAGCATCTTTATAAGCTCTTCATTTTGTTTGTCATAATAGTTAAAATAGCTTGAATCAATACCCAAACACTCAACAAGAAGCAATCGCAAGTTTTCAGAAAGTTGTTTTAACTTCTTACGACTTAATAATCGCGTATCAATTTCTGACAAACCGTGAGCAACTTTATTTCGTTCCCCATTCAAACTTAAAATGCCATTTATCGCTGTTTGAAGCTGAGAATCATATTCATAGAACTCAAGGATATTCAAGTAAGATAATAGATTAAGTGTAGATTGTACTGAAAAAATACGTTCTTCAGTGTCTTCAATCCCCCTAGATTTTTTCATTTTCTTATCTATATCGTCTAAAATTGCCTCACAATCAGGAAAATCTGGATTCAGTTTTGGCAGATTGCCATCAAATACGATTAAGCCCTCATGATCTTTTTTGATGGTTTCTTCGATGACAAATTCAGCTAGTGATTTTGCCTTAATCAAGACATCAGCAATATGCTCACGTTCTTTTAAAACATCAATCATCAAATAGTAATTTAAAGCCTTCTTTTGGGAGTCTTCGAGAGGAAACGAAAGGATATCTGAAAGAATAGACTGGTTTTTAAAAACACGTGAAAAATCGTTTAGCTTCTCACGAATATAAGCAATTCTCTTTTTAGAAAGTAATTTATTATATTCTTTTCGATTGATTATAGCTTCTGCTACTTGATAATCAAAAGAAGCAATTAAACTTCTAAGATGACGTTTGACTAATGCTTGCGTAAACTTCTCAGATTTATCTTTAATACTTCGATCAACAAAATCCAGACTATTATCTTGATTTGCCACAATAAGAGCATCTATCTCAGAGTCGGTCAGAGGCTTGTATTCTCTGTTTGCACCTTTTTTAGGAGTAGCAACCTGAATAGCTTGAGTATTATAGTCATTGATACGGTTAAGGGCAAAGAGAGCTGAAATAATTTGTGGTGTACCTGATGATAAGTTTAAGATGATTTCGTCATCGTCATTAGTATACTTCTGAACAATCATCCCCATTACTTCATACATTTTGTCAAAAAGAAAGACTTCGTCGTTATTCAAGATTGTAGAGTCAATTTCAATGATAGGGTTATAGCCTTCGATTGAGAGTAAAACCTTATTTATCAAATCTTGTTTGACCATCATTTCTTGACTATATACAAGGACAATCTTGTCAGGTCTATAATTTCTTGCAATATGAAGTAAAGCTGCATCGTGATTATTACTTATAGGATCGGTTGTTCCTACAGCAGAGGTTAAAATTTAAAATTTTGATCACCTCTTTAGTTCAACTTAGTCAATAATTTCTTATTCAAATCCTGATAAAAATTAAAATCACTCTGGCTAAAATGGTATTGTTCTCTCACTAGAGTTTTTAAGGTTTTCATAGCTATACCTAATTGTTTAACTGCATCTGAATCCAAAGGACTTAAGCTGTGGGCAACCTTATTTCTAGAAGAATTCATCTCAATAATTGGAGCAATTGTTCTTCTAAGTTCAAATTCTCTTTTGGTTTTCAAGAGATTACTATAATCATAGAGATTGAGGTAGTATCTCTGATAATCTTCGCTATAATTATCAATTAAACCGGGGTATCTTTTTTCAATATAGTCTTCCAAAATAAACTCAGTTAAGTTTTTAATTCGTATAAAACTTTCACTAACGTTCCCACGTTCTCTTTGCAGCTCAATGGTCAAATAGGCACTAAGAATTTTTTGTTCTTCTTCGTTAAACTTTTTATTCCGTAAACCTTGCGGAACATCTTGTTTTGAGAGACAGTTGACAATATCACGGATCTCTTTTCGAACACTTTTTAGATTTGGGAAATCTGATAATTGGTCTAGGATGTCTAGTGCCGCCTTATAGTCAAACTTCACGATAAAATCTCGAGCTGTTTTCTTCAATAGAGCCTGATTAAATTTCTCAGCATTATCTTCAATCGTTCGGTCAATAAAATTGACTTTATTATCCTCATTGACTTCGATGAGTTCATCAATGTTCTCATCATTATCATGACCGATGTTCACGTTTGAAGCATGTTCAGGACTCGAAACTTGAACTGCTTTGACATTGATACCATTTAGACGGTTAATCACAAATAAAGCAGATTTGATTTGTGGTGTCGCACTAGAAAGATTCAAAATAAATTCATCTTCTTTAGTATAATATTCTTGCAAAATATCAGAGAATCGTTGAAACATCACATCAAAAATATGAACCTCATTATCACTAATAATGGAATCATGTATTGTGAGTTCAGGCTTGTAGTCAGGAGCAATAGAAAACAGGGCTTTTTCAATATTACCTTGTTTTTTTGCAGTATGTTCCGAAAAAATCAATATAACTTTTTCGGGACGATATTTTCTTGCAATATGAATTAAGGCGCCATCATGAAAATTTCTAAAAGGGTCTGTGTCTCCTACAGCTGATATAAGTACTCTCATTTATCAATCTCCTTAATCAAAAAATTAGCTTTCCCCATTTCATAAAAAGACTCGTGGTTCTTTATTAATGAATGATTACCGGATGGAATTTTAACCGTTTTAAGAGGTGCTTTTGTGAGCTTAAGAACTCCTTTTTTAACCATTTTAGTTTTCATTCGACTGTATCGTCTTTGTAAAATACCATCAGCCTGTTCAAATAGGGTCTTTGTCCAAGCACCGCTCCCTGCACCTAAATAAATTGGGTATTGTAGATTGGCTTGAATCTTATTATCAGGAAATTCAGATAGGAAAAATGCCTTATAGTCTTTATAAAACGCTTGTGCTCTCTTACCTAATTCTTCAATCAATCTTCCAGCCTCATCAGTGGTTGTTGTAATCTCAAAATCAATTTTTGTTAATGGAGAAATTGATTCTCTATACAAAGGGAGTGGTTTAGCTTTGTTGGTTTTCGCTGAATAATCCCATTTCTGGACCAGGATAAGACTCTTATTATCAAATGGTTTACTATCACTCACACGTATTGCATTAAACAAATCATCGTATTCTTTACCTTTTTTCGGTCCCCAAGGGATAAGGTTTTTATTCTCTTTGGGAAATCTTCCAAAGTCATTTACTACATTTTCATTATTCCATTTAGGGCTAGTATTCATTAAAATAGTACGAATAGCACCCTTTAATGAGCTACCAGGAATGTAGGGATTCCCAAAAGCATCTCGAATAAACTTATTAACTTCGTTAATAGCTCCGGCTGAATTAGGATTTCTGTCCGATTCTAAACCTGTTTCAGAGATACTATAGCCACCAAATGAACGCTCTGCAATTCGGTTATCATTTAAGAAGGAAATAAGACGATTATTACGTGCGTTTGGACGAGTTTGAATTAGAAATGCTTCAAACTTTTCAGCAAGCCTCTTCTCTACCATTTTATTATAGAATTTCCCCATGTCAGGAAAGTAAAACTTCTTATTTTCATAGATAAATTCTCTAGAGGTATATTTCTCTCCATTACCAATATGAACTGGAGCAAGTGTCAGGAGGCTTAATTTAAATGTTCTATAGTCATTTTTCATTTTTATACCTCCAATTTATAGAAGAGTGGTTTAGCATAATTTAAAACAGCATGTGGAAAATCAAGTGGTCTTACATCGACAATCTGCCCTTCAAATGTTTTACTAAAAGTTGAACCAGAAGCAAATTTGTAAAGATCTTGCTTACGATAATTTTCATTGGTAGCATGACTAAATGCAAAACCACTTGATTTAGTTAATAAGTAATGACCATGTTCCATTGCTTCTTCAAGGTCAGCATCTACAGGAAGTGCTGTCGTAAGACTCATCACTTTATCTGAATGATTCTTAGTCAGTCTATCTGATAATTCTAGTGGGATATTTTGAATATCTAACTCAAAACGACCATAACCACTTGAACGCTTTCCACCAAGACCTGAATACTGAAGACTAGTCATCAACTCATTAAGCAAATCAGATTCGTTTGCGATGACGTAAAGCGACGTATCGTTTGAAAATCTGGTTGTAGCAACCTGATAAAGATTGCCATCCTTATGTGGCTGATTTTTTGTCACAGTATCAATGACAGCATGCTCTTCATTTTCAAACAAATCTCCATTGAGATAATCGTCAACATTTTCTAGAGCAAGAAATTGCAGTTTCTTAGACAATTTTGCTTGACGTCGAACCTCTTTCACATCAACTGATTGATCTATTTGGTCATGTTTGGGATAACCAATAGGCTTCGGCAAAAAGGGACCAAATTGAAATGGGAAAGCATCTGTGAGCGTGAAATCGTCCTGGTTTGCTTCAGCAAGAAATGCATCGAGTTTTCCCATTTTTAGAGCTTCTAGCACTAGTGCTGAGAAGATACGGTCTGCTGAGAATGTTAATTTTGAGCTATCAAGAGTGCCCGAACCAAAATGAGCATTCTGAAAGGTCATGATATACATTTTATAGGTCATATTAGACCTCCGCAGTTAAAAGTTCATTCAATGTTTTAACATCATAATTTCCAAATACAGTAGTAGCTTTGAGGTTTTCAAAAGCAACCTTACCGTAACCTCGAGATCCAGAACCTCCAAGATAATCAAGTTCAAGAAGTTTTAATCCATCTCGAATCACTTTGAAATCTTCCTCGACTTGATTTTCATTCTTATCTGTAATCTCGTAGATCAACTCGAAATCAAAGGTACTGTTACGAATAGCACGTTCAATTTGTCTCGGATTGGCTTCGGCTGTAATACGGTCAATTGTATTTTCAAATTTTACTTCTGTGTAACTTCTTACCCCAAGAGAATCTAGCTCATCAGCGTTTGACAAAAAGGCATCACGAAAAATCAAGCGTCCCATTTTGAATCGTTTATCTTTACTATTCCCAAATAAACGGCTAAGAATATCACTGTCGTCGCTTGGTTTCTCAGCTACCTTTTCATTATAAACTTTGGCAAGAAGAGTTCTCATTTTTCCTTTGAGACTTGAACCAGGAATAATTGGTAGGTTGGTAATAGGATCTTTAATAACAGGCGAATCGATAGCACCAATGGCCGCAAAAGCATCGCTTCCACCAATATGGAGGCCTGTCTCTAAACGAATTTGAGCTGAAAATTTAATCTTAGCGAATGTCATTAATCTTTACCTCCATAAAACTTGAAATAGGCTACTAGTGCTTCCATATATCTACAAAATCTTTGAAGTGTCTCTCTATCTTCGATTTCCTTAAGGGCATCAAGAATTTGAGCTTTTTCTACCAAATCTTTTACCGCAATCTCTCTACCTGCTTGGTAGACAAATTGTACTCTTAAATAAGCGATACGATCAAGGAGAGCATCATATTCTTTGACCTTGCTCTCATCAAAAAGTGTACTAGTTAAGCTCAGCAAGTTTCTGAGTTTACTTGTTGTAAGAAAGAAGGCATCTGGATTCTTTCTGTTCCTAGTATTTCTTTCTAGTTTTAGAATTGCTTTTTCTGCAATATCAACGTAATTCTCATCAGTCAAGATTGTCATATCCTAATCCTTTCTAATCTCATAGACATAGAGAAGCAAGGCTAACTCTGCTTCTTTTCTATCCTTATCATCCTTATTTGTGTACCATGAATAGAATAAACTCTTAAATGTTTTAAATTTATCCCTGTCTGTTTCACGCGTCAATTCTTCAAGTCGTGTTAAGTAATAAGCTAAACGTGCCATATTCATACGATCATGATTTCGAAGCAATTCAATCAATTTATAAATGAAATTCTTACCTCGTTCATCCTGGTGATTAAAGAAATAGCGAATCTGCTCTAACTTGTCGTCGTAAACATTCGTGATAAACTGGTCAAATTTAAAGGTATAGTCTGAACTAAATAAAGAAATGCTATCTTTCTCATTTCCTTTGGCTGCTTCTTCTAACTCCCCTGTTTGATGTGCCATCAAGCTAATAGGGGTCTTATCGGCAAACAGACCGATACCTGCTGAGAGTGTTAGCTTTCCATTTGTCCATTTAATGAAGTTCTGACGGAGTTCAACAGTAAAGGAAATAATATCTTGCCAAGAGCCAATGGCAAAAACATCGTCCCCACCGGCATAGATGATAGAGAGCTTCTTATCACTAGCAAACTGGTTAATATAAACCTTGAAGAAAAGACTCATGCTTCGAGAGAAAGTGGCTGAGCGTGATAGCGTACTATATTGCCCGTTTCCTTGTTGGGAGAAGCCGGCCATAAACGCAGCTCCTAAATCATCCACATCAAGACGTACAACAGCTAAACGTTTAATACCTAATCCATTTTCGTTTTTAGATAAGGCAGCATAATTGTAAATTTCATCACACTGGTAATCTCCAACAAAAACATGGGTTGCCTTGACCGTACCAGCTTTATAGTCATTTTTGACATAGACACGGGAAAATTCTTCATGGCTTAGCTTTTCAAATGCAACACCCTTAAGACAGGCATTTGGCCCAATAGGAAGCCCTTCATTTTCAGTGATAATGAAATGATCATGAGCAATCTCTTTAGAAAATTGATACAAGCCTCGACAAATATCACACACTTTCTGGTCATGATAAGAAACTAAATTCTCAACAGAATGACAAATCTCGCACTCTCTTTCAGAAGATTTTCCGCCCCTGTTCAACAACATAAGGGTTTGATAATCATACCTTGAGATTTTTTTCTCAGAAATCATGCGACTAGCCTTTTGGTAGACCTGTCTATAGCTTTCAGGTGAATTCAGTTCGCTCATGATATCTTTAGCCGCAAAGCTTCCCCAACCAAAGGCAACATATAATCTGGTTTGGAAATTAGCCAATAAAAATTGATTGAAATCTTTTTCAAACTGAACAAGTGTTTCTACCGTTTTTTCAGTATTGGCTAAGACAAAGTAAGCATGTCCCCCACCGACATAGAGCAAGTTAGCCCGATTAAGGCCTAGTTTGTCAAGTAAACTATCTGCTATATACTCACTCATAAAGTCAAGATACAAAGATCTAGCCTTCAATTGCTTAGCAGCACCACTCGTCGCTATATTATAGATGAAGTCTTGAATTCCTGATAAGTCAAAGCTAGCTAGGAGAAAAGCTTCTTCCTCATAAAAAGCTGATGCTTTAGTAAACAAGTCCTCTTTATAGTTATGACGACCTTTATCTTCCAAGTAATCATAGATAGCCAAGGCAAAAGCGGCCGTCAAACGACTATGCTCAGCAAGTGAAATATCAGCGATTTCCTTAGTATTAGTTGAAGATGGCACAAAAGAGAGAGTCGCTTCGAACAGATTTAACAAAGAGTCAATTTGTGCTTGGTTAAACTCAAATTCTGCCAATTCATTTTTGATACGAGTCGCAATCGCCGCATAATCACCTTTTGAGAAGGGTTCATAGGTTGCAGACGCAAAGTTAGGTTCAGATTTCAAGTTTAGAACCGTCGGTTTAAAGTAGCGTTTATCCGTTTGCGCTCCAAAAACATTAAAAATATCAGCTTGGTTTGTGTAAGTGTCCCAAATTTTAGCTGATGCATCCTCATCACTCTCCTCATTTGACTGTCTTCTATCGACACCTGATGCGATGTTATCAGCGATATAAGTTATGTAAGCAAGATGGTCATTTCCAAGTTTATCACTCTGGTAGTTAGCCATGTGATATCTAATCTGATCTGAAATAACCTGATTATCAGCAATCTCATCAAACCAATCCGCGCCTACCAAGGCGTGTTTTTTTCGTTCCCCAGTCGCTCTTTGAATGACCTTACCGATATCATGCAAAAGAGCTCCGTAAAATAAATCAATCTTTTCTTTCTTCAAGCTTTATCCCTCCCATACCGAGACTCGTTTTCATGCCAAGACCTGAATATTCACCGAATGTTAGAAGCATTTTGACATAAGCTTTTAGAGTTTGAGCGCCTTGAACTTTAAAGGTTAACTTTCCTCTAAAGGCAGGGATTCTTTGCCCGTGCACCCTAAAGTAACTCGTCTCCAAGCGATAATTCGTGATAGTGCTGTGTTCAGCTAGGTAATCTAAGGTATCCTCTTCAATTTCAGGCTGATTTTCAACCAACCTTCCATACTTTTGCATCAAACTCTGAAAAATCAAACGCATAGTCGGGAAAATGACGTAGGAACCTTGAGATTTGAAACCTGTCGGAGTCTCAAAAATGATTGAAAAATAGGTTTGATTGTCCTCACTATTGAAAATCTCTAACAGTTTATCGGCACCCAACTCCTGAATCTCAACTTTTTCGACACTGAGCTTAGGCAGGTCGTTTAAGGACACCTCTTTAATCTGTAATAAGGTCATAAAAACTTTATCCTCGAGGTCATCTGTGAGCAGATGCACAACCCACTGCGTGTAATCTTTCCCTTGGATTACCTTAGTCGCATAGGGATTTGTTTGCTGCTGATGCAGATAATCAACATAGTCACTATCCAATTGCTCCATCAAGAAGCCATGAAATTTAACAGCCAAATCTTGTGCAGGATGGTCGATCCTTTTAAAAGTAAATACTAATTTTTTCATTCGACTCCTTCATCTTTGTATGAAAAAACCCCAAAAGCTGAAAGTACTTTTCACCTCATTGGGGCGCCCTTAATGTACTTTTAGTCTAACACTTTCTGGAAGCGGTGTCAAGACTATTTTCAAAATTTTCAAAAAAGTCCCCTTGCGAGGTATATAGGGTTATATCCAATCCATGTAAGTCTTATACGAATGAAGATATTCGGGTTTCCGTCCCCTCGCGAGGTGAATAGGTTTATATCCGAATAATGTAGTTTTGAGTGGTCGTTTGGCTGTTGTTTCCGTCCCCTCACGAGGTACATAGGTTTATATCGGAGCATATTATGTATTATCTACTCCAGCGTATATAGTTACCGTCCCCTTTCGAGGTATATAGGTTTATAACGGACTGATAAAAAAATTACTAGGAGGCAAGTAAGGCGTTAACGTCCCCTTGCGAGGTGGATAGGTTTATATCAATGAAAAAACTATTTAATTGGATTTGGAGCAAGAAGTTTCCGTCCCCTCTCGAGGTACATAGGTTTATATCCCCTATGGACATCAGTGATGATGATTTGCCATTCTAGTTTCCGTCCTCTCGCGAGGTAGATAGGGTTATATCTCTTCAAGGACACCAGTAGCAGATTCATCTACAGGGCTGTTTCCGTCCCCTCTCGAGGTAAATAGGTTTATATCACTATGGGCTTGCATTTTACGCCTGTGGTTATGATGGTTTCCGTCCCCTCTCGAGGTAAATAGGTTTATATCATGTAAACAAGATAAGGAGATGTAAAACAATGAACAAAGTTTCCGTCCCCTCTCGAGGTAGATAGATTTATATCGACATCAAATTCACTGATGCTAATTGGCAAAAATTGTTTCCGTCCCCTCGCGAGGCAAATAGGTTTATATCAGATTGGGATAATGTATGGTTAGAAAAGGATGGGGTTTTCGTCCCCTCTCGAGGCAGATAGGTTCATATCCCCCACGTAGCCATTGGACTAAGAAAGGTTATAGAGAGTTTCCGTCCCCTCTCGAGGTAAATAGGTTTATATCGCAGGTCTTCCAAAAGCCCATCATATTGACGCTAAAGTTTCCGTCCCCTCTCGAGGTAAATAGGTTTATATCTAAAAGTTGACAAATACGAAAACATTTCAGCTACACCAGTTACCGTCCCCTCTCGAGGTATATAGGTTTATATCAAACTCTCAGATGAATTTTGGATACAACACCTGGAAAATTGTTACCGTCCTCTCTCGAGGTTCATAGGTTTATACCCAGCAAGGTCAGCGTGTCTATGTGTCCGAGGTTAATGTTACCGTCCCCTCTCGAGGTATATAGGTTCATATCAAACAATGGAAACTAACAAAGTAATTAAATTTACGTGGGTTACCGTCCCCTCTCGAGGTATATAGGTTTATATCACACTAATGATCGACACGATCCTCTATACGGGTTACCGTCCCCTCTCGAGGTAGATAGGTTTATATCAGGTGTATCTATTTATTAGTCATGTTTATCATGGGTTACCGTCCCCTCTCAAGGTAAATAGGTTTATATCAAGATGATTATGAGCGATTTGAGAACATGTTAGAGAAAGTTTCCGTCCCCTCTCGAGGTAAATAGGTTTATATCTGAGCAGTTCAATGTCTCTATCTGTGAGTTCGATTCTAGGTTACCGTCCCCTCTCGAGGTGGATAGGTTTATATCAGTAGCTTAAATATAGTTTGAAAAAATCGCATTAATAGGTTTCCGTCCCCTCTCGAGGTAAATAGGTTTATATCCTAGTTCATACATGTTCAATCGTAAAAAATCTCTTTTGTTTCCGTCCCCTCTCGAGGTATATAGGTTTATATCGAGATTACAAGGGGAATATTCACAAGCCCTAGACGTTTCCGTCCCCTTTCGAGGTATATAGGTTTATATCAAGTTTTCGTGCTTTATAGTCATAAATTACTTTAGTTTCCGTCCCCTCTCGAGGTATATAGGTTTATATCTTTAATGGAGGTGTCCTATGGCACTTAATGACACAAAGTTTCCGTCCCCTCTCGAGGTAAATAGGTTTATATCCCCATATCTTGTACTCTAGACAGCTGCTAGAGACACAAGATGTAGGATCTACTGGAAACACTATCTATATTGTACCATATGATTGCAGGCCTATAAAGGCTTAGAAGAAGAGAATGTCATCTAATTTTTCGGCACTATTGTAGGGGCTAAAACTAGTCACCTCTTCTTTGGTTGTCACATATACGATTATGCTGTCTTCTTCATCAGCCTTGTAGAAGCTCTCGATATCCTTAAGGAGAGACTGATAGTCATTTCTTGACAGATCGACCTCGAAACAGGATTTTTGCACCCTCACGCCATAACCTTCGAGTAATTTGGAGAGTTTAAGTCTACGTTTGTTACTTCGGATATCATAAATAATCAGACAAAACATGGTTCTTTGTCTCGCAAACTCACGTTCTTCTTCACTGAGATTAAAGTAAAGTCCCATTAATGCCCTCCTGTGTAACTTGTCTCATAAAGACTGGGGTCAAGTTCTCTAAAAGCCCTAATCAAACTCTTGATTTGCCTGTCAGCTGTATAGAGGAAAGAATAGCGTTTTTTATCTAATTCGATATACTGATGGACTTCTAGGATTCTTGTACGTAGTGCTCGTGCAAAGATTTCTCTGCCTTCATCAGTGAGTATAAAATCTTGATCCTTATTTTCAAAATGACTTAAAAGAAGTTTACCATTTCGTATCAACTCCATAAGCGTATTATCGACGATGATAGGTCTCCATTCTTCCATTAAATCACTGGCCAAGGTCGCATGATGCTGATGATGCTTGTGAATTACCCCAAACCCCAAGCTTAGACCGTTTTTCTTAATCAGCCCCATAAAGCACGAATATAAGATACTATAACCAAAATTGAGGGCACTGTTAAAACAATCCTCCGCAGGCCGTCTACTCCTACCATTAAAATGGAAGTCATCAGGAACCAGTAAATTTAGATAGTAAAAATAGGATTTCGCAAGTCGACCTTCGTAACCCATAATTTCAGTAATAGAATAAGCTTTCTGAATATCATTGACACTATCTTCAAACCTAGAATAATCTAAGGTATCCAGTAGTCCATCCGTATCAAACTCTCTAAGTAAGGCAATTTGATGCCTTACCTTGGTCGTAGCAATACTCCTTGCAACCTCTAAACTGAAATCCTCTTAAAAATAAGCCTTGGCTTGCAACTCTTGCTTTTGGAATTCGTCCTGCCTGTGGGATTCAATACTAGAAATAAATTGACCAACATTTGAGAAATAGTAAACATTCACCTTGTTCTTTGACAAAGTTTTGATGAGTTGGGTGGTCAGTTGTGCATTACCAAAAAGTAACACATTATCAAGGAGCGAGATGGACACTTCTTTGACAATCTCTTTATTATCATTTTTAATGATAATTCTTTGTTCGGATAAGGACAGGTAATAATTGGACCTTTGAATATATAAATCGCTCATAAGCTACCTCTAGGTATTTTATGGCATATATTATATCACCATAATTCTAATCGTCAATATATTCTAATATTTCATCTAAAAAATGAAGCCCTAATCATAGGACTTCGTCTTATATTAATAGTAAAGAGATTGCTTTCCTTATTTCCCCAACAAGTCTGTTCGAACTTCCTTACGTAAGTCTTCGAGTGTTGTAATGCCGTACTTGTCCATGACTTCAGGGAGTCGGTCGATGATTTTAGGGCAGGCATAGGGATCTGCGAAGTTGGCTGTTCCGACACCGATGGCTGAGGCACCAGCGATAAACATTTCGATAGCGGCTTCGGCACTGTCGACACCCCCCATACCGATGATTGGAAGGTCTGAAGCTAGAGCAACTTGGCGGATAAGTTTAAGGGCAACTGGAAAGACGGCTGGCCCTGACATACCCCCTTGACCGTTGGCAATGATAGGTTTGCGAGTAGCCAAGTCATAGCGTGTACCGACCAAGGTGTTAATCATGGTGAAACCTGTCGCACCGGCCTCTTCGACTGCTTTGGCGACACTCGTGATGTCAGCCACGCTCGGTGTCAGTTTGACATAGACAGGCACATCAGAGTGAGAGACACTGGCTTTTACTGCCGCATAGGCAAGCTCTGGAACTTGTCCGATGAGGAGGCCGTTATTACCATGGTCTACGTTTGGACAGGAGATATTGAGCTCGATAGCCTTGACGTTGCTGGCTTTGGAAATCTTGTGAGAAACTTCCGCATATTCTTCGTTTGAAAATCCAGCCACATTGGCAATGATTGGAAGCTCAGGATAATGCTCCTGCAACCAAGGGAGTTTTTCAGACAAGACAGCATCGACACCTGGATTTTGCAAGCCAATGGCATTAAGCATGCCTGATGGAGTTTCTGCCACGCGGGGTGTTGGATTACCAAAACGAGGGTTGGCGGTCGTAGCCTTAATCATGATTGACCCTAGTTTATCCAAATCATAATACTTGGCATACTCTTGACCAAAACCAAAGCAACCTGAGGCTGGGATAATAGGATTTTTCAAGTCGAGCCCTGGAAGGCTAATAGCTAAACGATTTTCTGATTTAATCTCTGACATGGTAACCTCCTAGACGATGACTTTTCCGGTAGGGAAGACTGGTCCTTCTTCGCAAACACGAAGATTTTTGGCGTCCGACTCTCCTTTAACGTGAACCACACAGGCATAGCAAGCGCCCATACCACAAGCCATACGAGCTTCCATAGAAATATAGGCATGGGGATGATTTTCAAACTTGCTATCGACATATTTAAGCATACCTGGAGCTCCGCAACTATACACGGCATCTGGAGTCCAGTCGAAACCATCAATAACTGTCGAAACGTAACCCTTGATACCGTATGAACCGTCATCAGTCGTCACGTAGACTTCACCACAAGCTCTGAGTTTATCCTCCAAAATAACGGCATCTTTATTGGCAAAACCAATGACTGATACAACTTCAACACCCTTAGCCTTCAACTGCTTAGCCGTCTCAACCAAAGGTGGCACACCAATACCTCCACCAACTAGGAGGGCTTTCTGCCCAGCCTCAATGACGGAAATATCAAAACCATTTCCCTGAGGGCCCATGGTATCAATGGTTTGACCAGCTACCATCTTAGATAGAATAGCTGTACCCTCACGCTCCACACGATAAACAATGGTTGCCTCATTCTTGTCATAGTCAATCTCTGAAATGGAAATCGGACGACGAAGGAGCTTACTTGGGTCTGGTACCTTGAGGTGGACGAACTGACCAACCTTCATATCTGCAACCATCTCTCCTTTAAGCACCATCTCAAAAATACGAGGTGCAATCTCACGCTGACTCACAATGGTTAAATCTTCAACTAATATCATGACAACCCTTTCTAAACTGCAAAATGTCATCAAAAAAACCTCGCCACATGGCAAGGTCGCACAAAAAATCACAGGAGAACCCCTGTTTTTTCACCTGTCCGACCTTTTAAGCCTCTCTGGACTCATTTAAAGGTTATTTTGTGATTATTATAACCGTTTTCAAGACGGATGTCAAAGGAGAAAAGAAAAAACCAAAGCTCTAAAAACTAAGCTAAGGTCTCTCCAGCCTATAACTAGGCCCTCTGTTTGATACATTCTCTATCATCTCATAGCGGAAAATAACTTGTCAATATTCCTAACAAGAGGTGTTAGAAGTCTTGAACAAGAGTCTTAAAATAAGATTATTTAAACAATCTGTCGTAAACCATAGTATGAGCCAACTGTTGACCATCGCCACCCAACAAATCAACCAAGGCGTAAGCAAAGGCTAGTGCTGTTCCGGCACCACGGCTAGTGACAATATTGCCGTCAACAACCACCAAGTCAGTTTGATGCTCGCCAGATGCAATTTGTTCTTCAACACCAGGGAAACATGTGAATTTACGCCCTTCAAGCAAGCCGGCACGTTCGAGAACAATAGGTGCCGCACAAATGGCAGCAACATATTTTCCAGCTTTTGAAGCTTCTTGAAGAGAGGCAATCAAGGCTTGGTTATCGCGTAGATTAGTTGATCCAGGCATACCTCCAGGAAGGACCATCAGGTCGTAATCCGCAAAATTGCCATCAAATACACCATCCATAACAACTTGAATCCCATGTGAGCCAGTTACTGACGCACTTTCAAGTCCAAGCATGTTACATTCAAATCCTGCTCGGCGGAAAACATCCACTGGGCTCAAGGCTTCGATTTCTTCAAAGCCTTCCGCAAATACTACTGCTACTTTTGTCATGATATACCTCCAATTTGCTTGTCACAAGATTCTATTACGCCCTAAATTATAGCAGTTTTAGAATCAGGAAACAAACCATAAAAATGGCTCTTGAGCACGAAAAAAAGACAGCACAAGGACTGTCTTTGTCATCTTATCTAAGCAAACTTGCTAGGATCCACAAGAGATAAATATGGGCTGGGTAGAAAATATAGAAGAAATTCTTGTTACCACTACCACGCTTACCGTTATAGAAATACATAGGAATCGCAGCAAAGACCATCATCCATTGCACACCCGTCGGATCAAAGAGATGGGCAATCACAGAAATAACAGCCAAGACAATGATTTGAGCAATGCGATTGGTACGGAAAATATAGAATAGCAACCCCAAAATAACCATCACAAAGCCACCCTCAACCATGATAATACTTGGCACAAGTGACAAGGTAAAGGCTACAATCTGCACAACGATTGGGTTTGCATGTGGCGTTTCAAATATGCCTGAAAGGATTACAACCGGAATAGATGAAAGAATCGGCAAGAGAAAGACACCAATCCCTTGAATCAACTCCTTGTTCGATTTATCGCGAAGCCCCTTAGCCAACAAATCCCAAGAGCAAATAAAAATCCCAGTGATAAAGAAGGTTGAAAAGGCATTGTTGGTTAAACCGATACTACCATTATGAAAAATACTACCAATGATGGCGTTGCCAATGATCATAAACCAACTCATGTAAAGCAGACGCCTGAGAAAAGCCATACGATCATGAGTGTAGTGAAAACTATCAGCAGCAAGAAAGAGGAAAATTGGGAAAGACAGACGTCCCAACATCGTCAACCATATAGGTGCCCCCATACTCCCGAACATCTGATAGATTTGGTCCAAAAACATAAGTGCAACAGCTAGGTATTTCAAATTAGTCGCATTGCATATCTTTTTAATATCGTTCATTTAATGCTCCTTTAATTTTCAGCATATTAAATGATACCACAAGTCAGATATAAATTCAAAGGTATTCATTATAATCTAAGACATAACTTTTAACTGTTTTAGCGTAACAATTTTTGTAATAAAGAATGGTCCATAATAATAACAAACTCAATTCCGACTACCCATCCAAAGCATTTTTACTCTCTTTGTGCTATAATAGTTAGGCAATATTTACGTTCATAACGTATGCAATTTATTTAAAAATAACTAACAAAGTTCATAAACTCTTCAAGTTTTTGAAATAACTTTTTTGCGAGCAGAGCGAGCAATTAACCGAGACTTTCCGCCGTGTTAAAAGCGCCTGAAACTAAAAGGTTTCAGGCGCTCGGAATTTTTGAGACGTTAGGCTCAAAAATTAGTCATGGAACTTTGTAAAAGTTCGCTGACGTCCGCCAACACCTAAGGAAAGTTTCACAGAAAATTTTATTTTTTAAATAAAACAATTATTATCACTAACAAGAAAGGAAGTACATCATGTCTTTTGACGGCTTTTTTCTTCATCATATGACGGCTGAGTTGCGTGAGCAGGTTCTCTACGGACGTATTCAGAAGGTTAATCAGCCTTTTGAGCGTGAGTTGGTCTTGACCATTCGTAACAATCGTCAGAATTACAAGCTTCTGCTTTCAGCTCACCCTGTTTTTGGACGTATTCAAACGACCAAGGCTGACTTGCCAAATCCACAGAATCCAAACACCTATACCATGATTATGCGGAAATACCTTCAAGGAGCGGTTATCGAGGATATCCAGCAACTGGAAAATGACCGTGTCCTTGAGATTTCCGTCTCTAACAAAAACGAAATCGGTGATAGCGTTAAGGTTACTCTTGTTATGGAAATCATGGGGAAACACTCCAACATTATCCTGATTGACAAGAACGAGAGCAAAATCATTGAGTCTATCAAGCATGTTGGTTTCTCACAAAATAGTTACCGTACTATTCTGCCTGGGTCTACCTATATTGCTCCTCCTAAGACGGACGCCAAGAATCCTTTCGACATTCCAGACGAAAAACTCTTTGAGATCCTACAGACTGAGGATTTGTCAGCTAGAAACCTTCAAAAACTTTTCCAAGGTTTGGGGCGTGACACGGCCAATGAATTATCAGCCTTACTTGAGACTGATAAGCTCAAGAATTTCCGTGCCTTCTTCAATCGTGAAGTAGAGCCAAACTTAACGGCTAAGACATTTTCAGCTGTAAGATTCTCTGATAGTCAGGACCAACCTGAGTTTGAAACCTTGTCAGCCCTTTTAGACTACTACTACTTGGACAAGGCGGCGCGTGACCGTGTGGCTCAACAGGCGAGTGATTTGATCCATCGTGTGCAAAATGAGCTGGAAAAAAACAAGAAGAAACTTGTCAAACAGGAAAAAGAGCTTGCGGCGACTGAAAATGCCGAGGAGTTCCGTCAAAAAGGTGAACTTTTGACCACCTACCTCAGCATGGTGCCAAACGACAAGGACAGTGTCGAGCTAGACAACTACTACACTGGTGAAAAGATTACAATTCCACTAAATGTAGCTCTAACACCTAACCAAAATGCTCAGCGTTACTTCAAGAAATACCAGAAGCTCAAGGAGGCTGTTAAGCACTTGACTGGTTTGATTGAGGTAACCAAGCAGACTATTGATTATTTGGAGAGTGTTGAATTCAGTCTTTCTCAAGCCAACATGGATGAAATCGAGGATATTCGTGAGGAGCTTGTTCAGGCTGGCTTTATGAAGCGTCGTTCAACTGACAAGCGCCACAAACGTAAGAAACCTGAACAGTATCTAGCTTCTGATGGTAAGACCATTATCATGGTTGGTCGTAACAACCTGCAAAATGAGGAGTTGACCTTCAAGATGGCTAAAAAAGGTGAGCTCTGGTTCCACGCCAAGGATATTCCAGGGAGTCACGTGGTTATCAAGGACAATCTTAACCCTACTGATGAGGTCAAAACAGATGCAGCTGAATTGGCAGCCTACTACTCTAAGGCACGTCTGTCAAACTTGGTTCAAGTCGATATGATTGATGTTAAGAAACTCAACAAACCAACAGCCGGTAAGCCTGGATTTGTAACTTATACGGGACAAAAGACCTTACGTGTCACACCGACTGAAGAAAAAATTGATAGTATGCGGATGAAGTAATCTACTTTATAAAATCAAACTCTCTTGTTTAAAAAACGAGAGAGTTTTTCTATGTCTTCATTAGAGCAATTTCTTTCGTTGATGAATGAGATTTTCTTCTGATTTTCATTACATTTTTCCGACGACTGTGCTAAACTATAAGGGTAATTACCTATATTAAAGGAGACTTTCAGCATGAAGGCTCTTATGTCATATACGAGTTCTGTTTTAGAATGGTTAGGGCGCTATGTGGGGCTCTTAGTCTTTGGACTATTATTTGTGACTGCTTTGTTCATTCGCACGACCATGATGACGGGGTACTTTGAGTGGGCAGAGATTAGTAGCGTTCCTTGGTACGTTTATGTTTCAGGTGGGGTCATCCTGCTTTTGACCCTTCTCTGGCCCAAGATTTTAAAGGAACTGACAACAAAGCAGATTTTCATCTTTTTTTCCATTTGTTTTGTGAGTTTTGGCCTACTGTTGATTTTTCTGACCAGTTTTGCTGGTCGAGACGATGCAGGTACTGTCTTTAAGGGGGCGGTTCAGTTTAATGCTGGTGACTTCTCCCTAATAAAACCAGGAGCCTACTTCTTCCGCTATCCGCATCAGTTGGGGTTGCTCAGTTTTGAACGCTTGGTTCTCTATCTGATTCCATTACCAGTTATCTCTGTTTTCTATGTATTGAATCTTGGCATGGTCATTGGTATGAACTATGCTACATGGAAAATCACGGATGAACTATTTACAAGGCGTTTAGTTAGTCGTTTGGCTGTCATCATGAGCTTTGGTTTCTTGCCTCTAGTCTTTAACATCATGTTTGCCTATGGGCTTATGTATGGCTTGTTCTTTTCTAGTTTTGCTATCCTCTTCTTTCTACGTTACTTAAGACGTGGTAAGGCTAGGAATGCGATTCTTTCGGTGGCCATGCTATCTTTGGCCTACTGGGTAAGGAGCAATAACATCATTCTCATCATTGCGCTATCTGGTATTTTGATACTATTGACTCTGAGAGAGAAACGTTACCGCTATTTGCTTTTGGTTTTGGCTTTCTTTGCCTTTCCTATGAGTTTGCATAAGGCGACGACCAGTTACTACGAGATTACCACCCACCAAAAAATTCCTGGAACACCTCAGATTGCTTGGCTGGCCATGGGCTTACAGGACAAACCCGATTCTAAACGCATGCCAGGATGGTATACCGGCTATGTTCGTGACATATACGCCAAGAAAAAGGGCAATATCGAAAAGATTGAAAAAAGTGCCAATCACCTTTTTGATAAGCGTGTTCAATATCTTCTAGCACATCCCGATGAGGCCAGTTGGTTCTTCAGTACCAAGTTTATCAGTTCTTGGACAGAGGGAAGCTTCCAGTCCATATGGAATGGACCGAGTAAAGACAAGTTTCAGCCCTTGTGGAATAGGTTTGCGACTTCCATCTATCACGATGGGACCCTACATCTCTTTTTTGTGACCTATATGCAAGGCTATCTCCTAGTCCTATATCTCGGTGGTGTGTTCTACTACGCTTTCACTTATAAACGAATGGGAGATGGAGCAACACTAGGCCTCTATGCCTTCCTCTATCTCTTTGGTGGCATCCTCTTTCACCTCATTTCAGAGACTAAGAGCCAGTACACCCTACCTTATATTTACTTACAAATTCCAATGATTGCGGCAGGCTATAATCATATGACACAAATACTTAGCCGCTATCTAAAAAATATGCAAAAGTCATCCTAGGATGGCTTTTTAACTATACATATTCTCGAAATATGATAAAATATCAGTGTTTTATTAGATAATGATAAGAAAAGTGATATAATGAAAAACTAATGTATAGCTTCATTGTTATATCATTATTTTATTAGTGAGTGGTCACATGACAAGTAATATGAGCAATGATAATAACTTTTGTAACCTTGTAAGCGATAGCTGCAGCAAATATGTCATTCACCTTCGCAGTTATAATATATGTATAGTTCAACATTTTTATAATGATTACAAGTGTTTACATTAGAAACGAGGAATATAATGATAAAAGTAGACAATCTTTCTAAGCGTTTTGGGAATCAAGTTGCTTTGGACAATATTTCGTTTGAGATTAAGGAAGGGGAAATCTTTGGTTTTCTAGGTCCTTCTGGTGCTGGTAAAACGACGACTATAAATATTTTGACGGGACAGTTATCACAGGATAGCGGAAAAGCTTATATTTTAAATAAAGAGTCCAATCAGTTACTTCCCTCGGATTTTCTAAATATTGGTATAATGAGTGATACTGTTGGTTTTTATGGAAAGATGACAGTCTATAAGAACTTGCAATTCTTTGCTAAATATCACAATGTGAGTTTAGATAAACTTGATGCTATGTTGAAGGAACTGGAATTATTTGAAGATAAAGATAAGAAGGCAGAAAAACTATCAACTGGTATGAAACAGCGTATGCTTCTTATTCGGGCAATTTTGCATCATCCTAAAATTCTTTTTTTAGATGAACCTACATCGGGTTTGGACCCTGCTTTATCAAATAAAGTACATGATATTCTTTTGAATTTAAAAAATGAGGGAACAACAATATTTTTAACAACTCATGATATGAGTGAAGCTACTAAGATTTGTGACCGTATATCATTATTGAATTCAGGTCATATATTAGAATATGGTTCTCCTCAAGAAATCATAGATAAATATAGTCAGCAAGATAAGGCTATTATTCGTTTTAAAAATGGAGATTCGATAATGGTATCTCAAGTAGAGGCGGCTAAATATTTAGGTGGTTCTGATGTAGCTAGTGTGCATACTTTAGAAAATACGCTTGAGGATATTTTTATAAAGATTTCGGAGGATTCAAAAAATGCATAGATTGATGGCACTTTTATGGTTGCGTTGGGAATACTTAATCAGTAATAAAGTTTTGTTGTTTGTATGTGTAGTTACACCGTTTGTTGATTTTGCTATTTTACAAGCTATCCCTATGATTCATGGCGAAATGTATTTTTTAAACATGGGACTTAGTTTGATTTATAGTATGACAGCTGGCACCTTTACTTCAATGATGATTTCTGAAGAAAAAGAGAAGAAGAATTTAAGAACATTGATATTGAGTGGTGTTACAAAGTATAATTATATAATTTCTGTCATTTCATTTCCTTTTATTTTTTCTGTTTTATCGGCTTTGTTTATGCCTGTAATATTTGGAATAGCTATTCCAAGTTGGCTAACGTATTTTGTTGTAGTAGTATTGACCACGTTAGCATTTATTCTGTTGAATTTATCAATAGGATTGTTTTCTAAGACTCAAACTCACACAACATTATTTAGTATGATTGTCTTGATTATTGCTACTTTTTTACCTATGCTTTCATCTGATATGAGCAATAAAATTATGAGCTACATCACGAGATTTTCTTTTATAGGAGCTAACACAGAATATTTTATAAAACTTGAAAAATTTCAAATATTTGAGTCAAGTGTGTTTGCTTTAATTTGTTGGGTAGTTATACTTATCTTTATTTCAAATTTTGCATTTAAATGGAATGCCCGTGAGCATTGATTTATATCATTTCTTTCGAAAGTCATCCTAGGATGGCTTTTTGTCATTTTGTGACTTTAAGTCCGTTTCGCTCCGAAGGTGCGAAACAAATAAACCACCCGCT
>ERZ791834.686-NODE-686-length-21238-cov-4.98178_pt1 | contig 21238 bp, 18 predicted proteins | sample MGYA00510293_ERZ791834 | MGnify/ENA primary metagenome ERZ791834 (study PRJEB30046, sample SAMN00715253) | human gut metagenome | study: EMG produced TPA metagenomics assembly of the A metagenome-wide association study of gut microbiota in type 2...
GACACCAATGGAGTTTCGATATAGAGCATGATTTCCGAACAAAGTGTTACCAAAAAGCTTGACCAGTACATACTGTATCGCGGTCTTGCGTAACCTCTGATGTTCCCGTGACCAATACGAATGTTTCGTCTTCCTACGCGCTCGTTCATATTTCCTTCGATTACTGTGATTGTATATCCGTTCACGCTCTCTACGATGCCGATGTGGTCACTGTAACCGTTGTTTGGTTGTACACTTGTATCCCAGTTATACAAGATAATGTCACCAGCCTGTGGCTTAATCGTTCCGTCCTCAATCCAAATTCCCATCTGCTTAAAAATATTAACGTGTTGTTCACATCCACACTCTCTGCCGATAAGGTCTGTACATCCAGCCTTGATTCCACACGCACTCACGAAAGTGTCGCACCACTCATCCGAGTATTTGACAGCGTATCCTCTCGGAAGTGGTTTTGTTGCATTGTACAGGTCGATGATTTGTCTGTGTGTTCCGTTGGATTCGCTACAGCCTAACCATCCCCGAGCTACATTAAGTAAATCTTGCGCTGTTCTTCCCATAGTTGTATTTCCTCCTTCTTGTGAGTTGTCCATTTTCCAGTTCATATCGACTTTGCCTTGAATGCCAGCAACTTGTCCATCAGATGTGTACTGATGATACAAGCATGGCAAATCTGCGCTTCCGCTGTAGTCAGCAAGCCAGATATCAAAATTCTTCAAGAAATCCAAGCCGTAACGATTTCGTGCATAGTCGAGATTTGTGTAAATCCCGACGCGATAGCCCGATTTCAAAATTTCGTTACAGAATGCAGTTGTGATTTCTCTGATATCCTGAGATGTCAAGTCGATGTTATGTGTCCGTTTTGCATGAGTGAGCGTGTCATATTCCAAATCGCACCACACGATAATTTCGTCTTTTCTAAGCTGTGCGTTCTGGATATTTCGTAAACAAGATTCTGCGTTCAGTCTTCCTGTCTCGCTGTTGCTTGTATATCTGTCATTCAAAAGATATACAAAGTGATACACGCCGTGAATCGGAATCCCCCAAGTCCTGCATCCGAAAACGTAGTCCATGAACCGCTTGTCCATCGTCTGTCTGTATCCCTCTCTCAAAATCACGAATTTCACATCGTCAGACATCTTCACTTTCTTAAAATCAATGTCGCCTTGCCAATATGAGATGTCGATTCCTTTAATTTTCGACATATGTAAAACCTCCTTTTTTTACACAAAAAGTCATATAAAAAGTGCTGGACGGGTTGTGACAGGTAATGAACCCGTCTACGGTAATCCCGCGCCAGCACTGCGTTTTCTAAAATTTACAAAAGTAATAGATTTATACCCTTTTTAAATCCTGATACACACTAGGTTTAAACGTGACAGGTTGGACGGGTAATCATACAGAAAAAGTCTTTACTATGTATATATACATCAATATACATAAGGATATATTGATTTAAAAATTACTTTCTTATACTCTTTTATAAAATATACCCGTCCAACCCGTCCAACATATAGAAAACCCGCTCCAGCACTGGGAAAACATTAGACGGGTACTTGGACGGGTAGTAAAAACAACCCGTCCAAATTGATACTGTATGTCTTTAAACCCAGTGTACATCAGGGATTTCTAAATTTACACAACCCGTCCAAGCTATCTCTGTAACACCTCTTTGTGTATCACATTCCATTATTCCTAACTTTTTTCTGTAAAAATGCGCGAAAAAAATTACAGGAGTCTCGACAACTCCTGTAATTCATTATCTCTCAAAGTCTTCTGTGTAATCTGTTCCACATCTCATATTTAAGAATTTTTCCGCATCGTCAATTCCTGTAAGTCTGTCTCCGACACGTTCTTTAATCTTCTTAACGAAATCTCCTGCACTATCGCTCCGTCTACGTTTCTTCTCCTCAATCTTCTTAACGAAATCGTCGTAAAGACTAACCTGTTTACCACCACTTACAATACAATGTCCTTCCAGATATTCCTTAACCTCACTGTCAATATCGACACTAAAATCCTCGTCCCATAAGTCGTCCACGGATTTTTCAAGTTCGGAAATATCGTTACGAATATTCGTTAACAGATTTCTGCACTGCTCGAAGTCTGCATCATACTCTTTGTAGCACTGCTCTATGTATCGTTTCGCTTCTTTCTCTAACTCTTTCGCCATCCGAACAGAATCTTCGAAATCCTCGTCTGCGCTCATCCTCTTGTATTCTGCGTACCGTTCCGCCTCTCGTGCTTCCTCTTCCGCTTTCATCATCTCAAGTCTCATATCGACCATCTCTTCATCCATGTCCAGTCTCATCTGCGCTACTTCCAGCTTCGCATCTGCTCTGCACTCGTCCGCATCTGTAAAAATATCCAGCATATCATCCTGCGCCTTCTCAGCCTCCGTATTCGCCTTTTTAAGCCGTTTCTTTGCCACTTTGACTTCTTCTTCGACAGTCTCTTTTTGTCCTTGAATTTCCTGTAAATCCGCTTGTATAGCGCATTTTCTGTTCTCAAGCTCCTTTGCTACTCGAAACGCATCTGGGTCAAGATTCTGTTTTCCTTTGCCTCTCGCTGGGTGGATAATCTCGAGTTCCTCGATATCTTCGAAAGACATCTTTTTGTCTTCAATATAATATCGAAGATACTCCTGATGTAAAATCTCTTCGAATCTCGTTTGCGCGTCAGCACAAAAGTCTTGATAGGCGTTTCGATATGTTCCATCAGAATCGTACCGATTTTTAAATCCCATCTGCTCAAGTGCTTTCCTCATCCCTGCTTGTTTTGTAAGACCTCTTTGATATCCTGTACTTACAGGGATAAAATCAATATGCGCGTGCTCAATCCCCCACTCGTAATTCCCGCGCGCATTCATATACTGCTCGTCGGCATGATACGCGCAGAGCGCAATTTTGAAGTTTTGATAGTTCGCTTCGAAATCCTCACAGAATCGTCTGATAGCTCGTTTGTTGATTTCTCGCTCTACCCGCTGTGGATGTATTTCGTATCCATCAGGTGTGTACATCACTCTCCCGCGCTCATCTCGTTTCTTGTTACAGTTACCTGCGCTTACAACTAATTCATATAAAATACGCTGTCCGTTGTCGTTTGTAATCTCGACTTCCTGAACACTTCCGTCTGAATTTTTCTTAGACACTTTTCTAGTCTGTTTTCCTCGCTTGCTTTCTTTCAGACTTTTGATGTATGCTGTGATTTCGTCACCTTCTGTATCAATGATTTTCCTGTCCTTGCGCTTCTGCTTATCATTATATTCTTTAATGCTGTCTTCGAAATTTTCTTTGTATACCTCGTAAACTCCTTTGTCGCACCAAATCTCGAACTCTCCATCTTCGCTTACATGACTTTCCTTGGCTCTGTAATCCTTATCAATAACGTGCGCGACCGAGCCTAACGCCTCTTCTGGATTCATGTGCATCCGCACCGTCGTTTGTTTCGTCTTTTTCATCTGACATCTTCCTTTCTAAAATCATTTCTGTAAATTATTTCCAACCAATTTTTCTGTATGATTTCTTTGTCAAAGGTAAGACATCGTTCTCTCAATTTCTTATCTTAATTTTACCATGTATCCTTGTTAATACAACCCCTTTAACCATATTTTGTCACAACTACTCCACTAACAGTAGTGACAAAGTTGCACTTCATCACTACTGTTGTGGACGAAAGGGTTTTCCACCCTCTCGACTCCCTCCTATTTTCTTTAAAGAATTATCTAAAAGACCGAAGTATGTTACATACTTTTCCCATATCATGTTACATGATTTTCCCATAAATTTCCCCTGTATCTTTCTTGTCCAAATCATGTTACATATTTTTCCCATGTTATGTGACATATCTTTCCCATATTATGACCACACCAACAGTTCGGACTAATCATGTGACATAACTTTCCCCTACTATGACCAAATCATGTGCCATATCTTTCCCATGTTTTATTTTTCTATAAAATAGCGGGTGCAAAAAATGAAAAGGAGGATTTTTTAAATGACACTACAAGAAATCTATGAAACATGGAGCAAAGAAACACCAGACAACGAAGAAACATTACAGAAACTTGATGAAATGGCACTTCATTTTCCTATACCACACCAGAGAGAATCCATGACCGATGAACAACGAAAAGAGTATTTTTCAGACTCTTTTTATATCCCTTATATACTTCCATACATTAGAAGTATTGAACGCCAAGCTTTCATTTCCGCCTACAAACAGGCGTTTCAACTCTTTACGGAACTTTTAAAAGAATAATTTTAAAAATAGCCTTTGTCCTATCATTCAATAATAAAACAAAGGCTATTCTCTCAAATCTGTATCTTCATAGATTATTCTTACTACTTTCTCCACAGGAACTTGTAGAATTTTACACAATGTTTCTATGGTGTTAAGCGTAACATTTCTGTTCTGTTTTAAAGAATCCAGTGTTCCTCTGGAGAAATTATAATCACGAATCAGACTGTATGTTGATACATTCTTTTCTTTCATGGTTTCCCATAGGGGTTTGTAATCAATCATCTCGTACTCTCCTTATATATAAGTAGAGTATAAAATATCCCTACCCCTATTGAAATTCCCGATATATCGGGTATAATAGAATGTGTATTCCCATTCTTACGGGTATATACATAGATTATAAAAAGGAAAGGAGAAAAAAACATGAAACTCAAAAAAGTTAGGGCACTGATGGCTGCTCTTTCACTTGTCGTGGGTACAGCTCTCTGTGTTTCAACTGTTGCATGGGCAAGGAGCTTAAATCCAGACCCGATAAGCATCATCAACGAAGATGGAGCTATCATCAAATCTGCCATCGAGTCTGACAGAACCATTTACCTTGGTTCCACACAGACACAGGACATTCAGTCCAAAATTCTTGAAAAACTCTGTTCAGCAGATACAATCAAGAAAGACAGCTTAACAGCAAAAGATGTCAGCATCACACTCAAATCCGAACTCGTCTTTGACGAAGAGAAAAACGAATTTGTAGAATCTGAAAATGACATCAAAGATGTGATGACTATCAAAGATGACGAAATCACATTCAGCAAAACAGGATTCTTCTTAGCAGAGGTCAGCATCAAAGATGACAAATGTAACGTTATCTTTGACATTAATGACAAAGTCTTAGCTTACGCAGACTTAAACGACTGGGTTGTATTGAACAATACAAAATCCCCTGATTTCTCTGTGAAATTTGATTCCAAAGAAATCAAATCTGTGAAATACGATGACTCCAAAGTCAAAGTTGGTACAGACGGAAAATACGTGCTTACTTACACTATCACAGATGCCGAAAACCATGTCGTAAAGAAAGACGTTCTGGTAACCGTTGGCGATAAGAAAGTCGTAAATGAACTTTCTGAAAAAGGAGTTTGGGTTGCAAATGGAAAAACAGTTGCCGGAAACAGCAGCACAACAAAACCAGTTGTAAAACCTGAGAACAAACCAAGTAAGCCAAGTAAACCAGAGAACTCTGGAAATCATGGAAACCAGAATCCATCTGTTCCAAACAGACCGGAAAAACCTGAAAAACCAGAAAAGCCACAGCATGTTCATACATTCGGTGACTGGCAGGTAAAGAAACCAGCTACCTGTGAAAAGACAGGTCTGGAAGAAAGATTCTGTACAGACACAAATTGCAACAAGAAAGAAATCAGAAAGATTCCTGCTCTCGGACATGACCTCAAAGAAACGGTTATCACAGAGCCAACTTGCGGTACTGCTGGTAGCAAAGAAGTAACATGTTCCCGTTGCGATTTCAAAGATACAAAAGAAATCCCTGCAACAGGCAACCACGCTTACGGTGACTGGGTTATCGTCAAAGAAGCTACTTGTACCGAAGAAGGTTTAAGAACACAGACTTGTGCCAACTGTGGTGATGTCATCGAAGAAGTCATTCCGAAAGCAGACCACACATGGAATGAAGGCGAAGTTAGTAAACAGCCTACTTGTACAGAAAACGGTGAACGAACATTCACTTGTACCGTTTGTCAGGAGACAAAAACAGAAGTTGCCGAAGATTTACCAGCAATTGGACATAACTGGTCTGATTGGGAAGTAAAAGACCCAACTTGTACCGAAGATGGTCTGAAAACACGTCATTGTCAGAATGACGGCTGTAACGAAGTAGAATCCGAAGTGATTCCGGCTACAGGACATACCTTCGGAGAATGGACAGTAACAACTCCTGCTACTTGCGAAACAGAAGGTCAGGAAACAAGAACTTGTGCAGACTGTAACGAAACAGAAACAAGAGTTATCAAAGCTCTCGGTCATGAATTCGTAGACTACACATACAACAACGATGCAACTTGTGAAAAAGATGGTACCGAAACTGCCAAATGTACTCGTTGTGATAAGACAGACACAAGAGTCGCTGAAGGAACAAAACTCGGACATGAGTTGAAAGAAGAAATTCTTACAAATCCAACATGCGAAACTGCTGGTTCTAAGAAAATCACATGTACTCGTTGTGACTACGAAGAAATCGTAGAAATTCCTGCAATCGGTCATAAATGGAACGATGGGGAAGTGACAACTGCTCCTACCTGTACAGAAGAAGGTGTCAAGACATTCACATGTCAGAATGATAAGAGCCATACAAGAACCGAAGTTGTTCCAGCTCTCGGTCATGACTGGTCAGAATGGGAAATCAAAGATGCTACCTGTGGACAGGAAGGAGAAAAGACTCGTCATTGTCAACGTCCTAACTGTATTGCAACTGAAACTATCAAAATTCCAGTAAGTGAAAATCACAACTGGGACGACGGTCAGGAAACCAAAGCCGCTACTTGTACAGAGCAAGGTGAAGTAACTTACACATGTAAAGATTGTAATCATACAAAAGTAGAAAAGACTCCTGCACTGGGTCATGACCTCAAAGAACTGGTTATCAAGGAACCTACATGTAGTGAATCCGGTTTAAAAGCTATGATATGTCAGCGTCCGGGCTGTGACCATAAAGAAAATGAAACTGTAACACCGCCAACAGGTGAGCATCACTGGGATAACGGTGTCGTAACGAAAGAACCTACATGTATCACAAAGGGTCAGAAGACTTATACATGTGGACACTGTGGTGAAAAGAGATACGAAGAAATCGGTTTGATTGAACACATCTGGGAAGAAATCTGGGAAAAGGGACCAGATAAGACAGTAACAGAAGTACACGCATTCTGTGGCGGATGTGGAAAAGATTTCGGACCGGGTCCTGAAGGAGCTCAAGCTGCTCTTGAACATACCATGATGGACTTCAATGATGGTTGCTCTAACTATTATGCTGACGAAGTAACCGTCACGATTCCAGGCGAAGACATCTTAGTTGGACATAAATGCAAAATGTGTGGTAAAAAAGATTACTAAAATAATCTTTCCTCTCCTACTCGCCTAAAAACGGGTAGGAGAATATTTTTTAAAGAAATACTACCTATACCCCCTACATTCAAAAGAATCGCAAAGGAGATTTAAACATTATGAAACACATGATAAAAAATATGATACAATCAAAAGGAGGATACTCATATGTCAAATCAAAACCAAAATATAAATCAAGAAAAATTTGACCAGTTTGTAGAAAAACTTTACAGCATGGGTTATGGTCCAGAACTGGAAGAACAAGAAACCAACGAAGATATTATCAACATGCTGGAAAAACACCATTTACATGAGCAAGATTTTGATTTTCCAGAAGGAAATTGGGAAAATTTCAAAGACTCTGTATTAGCCGGAAAATATGACGCTGAATTAGAGTTTGATGACAATTCAAGTTCTATGAAAGAAATTATCAAACGATATTTAAAGGGAGAATGCACATTAGATATCAACATGTCTCAGGAAACATGGTTGCGAATGAGAAAAGAAGCATTACAGGAGATATACAATGAAAACGAAAATACCAAAAAGACAATTTGATTCATTAAAAAGAAATTTCGAAAAATTCATCAAAGATTCTACACAAATAGATATTTCATGGGATTCCGAAGCTAACTGTGGAGAAGGTTTTATCCAAATTCCAAATACAATATCTCTCGGAAATAGAGAACTCACAAACCGTTTCCCATTTCATTTAATACCCATTCAATATGTCATAAGTTGTATTGTTGCTGGTTGTCATGAACAAAGACACTATCAGCAACAAACACAACTTTTCCAACAAAAACAACCATCCGAAATAGAGAAATATATGGCTCTAAGTCGTATGGTTTGCAGCTACAATGAAGATTTTTATTTATACCCTGACAATTATCGAAATATGCCACATGAAATTGATGCAGAAAAACAAGGTATACAAACAACTTATCAGTTTTTAGTAAAAACTCTGCCCACCTTTTCACCTCAAGAATGTGAACTCTTATTATTAAATTATATACAGAATAAATTAGAAAAACACCAAAACAATCGCACACAATATTATATTTCGAACAAGAAATATCACTCACTAACAGAAGTATACCAAGCCTTTGATGAAGCTATGCAACGGTCTTTAGATACACCATATAATTACTACAACTCCGAAAACATAGAGACCGATAAACGCAAAACAGCAGAAATAATTACAAACGAACAAAAAATTCGCAACTATATAAAAACACATGATAATATCACACAAAGAAAAACCGGGCGTAGCTTTCTAAATGAACAATATTGCAAACTTCAAACTGGTCCACAATGCATGAAAATGTTAGGTTCCATTACAAACCATATCATTCCTAATTGTAAAGAGGACATTCCAATTCTTGCAAATATGGATTTATCCCCCAAAAATATCATCGGAATTTCTTTACCAAATAATCCGGAAGATATAAATATTCAAGAAATTCAACAAATACGACTAAAAGACGACCCATATTACAAACAACTTGCTGAAATGGAAGCCAAATATAATCTCAGTTCTAATTCACAAAGATGTGACCGTACAACAGATTTAGAACAATATGAAAAATTATTAGAAACACCTTCTGAAAAAGATGAGTCTCTTGATTATTCTCTATAATACTACTCGTCTAAAAAGCGGGTAGGAGAATATTTTTTTCTAAATACAACACCAAATACTAAATAAATATAAGGGGCGGATACGCCCATAAAACATACCCCTATAGGGGCATGTGCGAGAGAGAGTGTGAGAATTAGTAGATAAGCTATCAAAAACATTGATATATCAATGAAGAAGTCTTAACGAATATCGTTTTGAAATAAAATTCGTAATGTTTACATTTTCGTATGTGAAGGAGATGATTCTTAACAAGTGTTGTTTTGAAATGTAAACAGGATATCCGATAGCTTATCGAACATTCGTATTGACTAAATTTTCGTATTTGAAGGAGGTCGTTCTTATGAAGAACACAAAGAAAATCATTGCGATGACTATCGCATTCATCATGACTGGTGTCATGCTTGCAGGATGTGGCAACGGAGTTGACCACAAGGATTATATGAAAGATAGTGACTCTGTCACTGCTTCTGTCGACAAGGATGTCGAAAAGGACTCTGATAAGAAGTCTGAGACTGCTGATAAGGCAGATACAGACAAGAAGGACGAGGCTCAGTCTGAGACTGAGAAGAAAACTGACTCTGCTGACAAAGCCGATAAGGACAGCACAGCTGAGACTGAGAATCAGTCTGACAACAACTCTTCTGCTGATAACAGTTCCAATACTGGAAACAGTGGGAATGCTGGTAACAGTAACAGTGGTTCTGTGAACAAGCCAAATACAGGCTCTGGTAACAGCAATACTGGTAATAACGGCAACCATAATGGTTCTGTGAACAAGCCTTCTAAGCCATCTGATGGAAATAACAGTGGCAACTCTGGCAATAACGGCAACCACAATGGTAATAACAAACCTGCCGAAAAGCCTTCTGAGCCTGAAAAGCCTGCACCTCATGTGCATAGCTATCAAGTCGTAAGCTCTACCAAAGGAGATTGCTCTCATGCTGGTACTGTAACTAAGAAGTGCTCTTGTGGCAAGACCATTACAGAAACTGGTTCCTATGGAGACCATAACATGGTTCATCATGATGCTCAAGGACACGACGTCACTGATTATGAAGTTCACGCATTCTGTGGTGGATGCGGAAAGGACTTCGGTGCTGGTCCTGCTGGAGCTCAAGCTGCTCTTGAACATACCATGATGGACTTCAATGATGGTTGCTCTAACTATTATGCTGACGAAATTGCTGTTGGTTCCCACTGGGAAGAAACCAGTCCTGCATACGATGAGTGTAGCATTTGCGGTAAACGCTAATTGCTTCGTTGCTTAACAGCCACTTCCCCTACCCAATTCGGGTAGGGGATATTTTTTCTACAAAATAGAAATACTACAAATAAAATAGGCGTTGCATCCGCTTCGCGGGAGTGATTCTATATTTATTATGAGAAAAGGAGAATGAATATGGAACTAATAGATGTGACAAACTGGGAGGACGACATTTTCTCGACCTACGGCGGATATACAAGGAAATGCGGAAAGATAGACGAGAACGGAAATAAGTGGATGATAAAGTTTGAGAAGAAACACAGCTTCAGATGCGTTCCTTTAAATTTATTTAATCAGCACATAAATAGTCAAATTATAAAATTACTTGAATTTCCTGTACGGGAAACTTTCTTAGGAACGTGTGACGATTTTCTTGTATTATGCTGTAAGAATTTTGTTCCAGAACACACAAAACTAATCACTTTTGATGTCTTTCTTCGTACCTTATACAACTCATACGAACTCACTGAAATCATCGACTTGAACCAATTTGAACGAGTATTACGGGAAAATGAAATCTTACGACAGTACAGGAATGACCTTGTAAAGTCCTTTTGGGACATGATTGTACTGGACATTTTCATAGAAAATCTTGAACGAACCACTTCTGATTTTGGGTATATAATCTCTAAAGATAGTGTCACACCTGCACCTTTATATGATAATCGCACGAACGGTCTCGCCTGTACGGTTCCGCTTCGTCTAAACGGAAAACCTATCCTTCGTGACGACATTTTGTTCTCTCATAAATTCAAAGATTTCAATGATGCCGTTGCGCGTATCGTCCCGATTTTAGAGTGTAAAATGGCGCAGATACACAATCTTATACAGGAGCAAGAATGTCTCTCAGAAGCGCAGAAATTGTGGAAATACGAACATTTACAGAAGTCTTTGCACGACTTAAAATGTTCTTATAATCTCAACCAAGTCGTATCTACAATGGAAATCGAGGATTTATCACTGACAGAACAAGCATACGAAAATCTAAGAGAAATTGCACGTGGACAGAAAACCGTCAACGAAATTATTGAAGAGATTAAGAGACGCTATTCTTAAAATCAGACTTGCTGGATTATATCTTCTTAAAGAAATCCCTGTCAAGATATCGTAGTTCCACTACTTAAAATCTTGACAGATTTTCTTTAAGAATATTAACAGTCAAACAAGCCGATTTAAGCGTAAAAATAGGAGGTATCCTTTGCTGGGTACCTCCTGTATTTTTTATCACATCGTTGCATCAGCCAGTCCAATCGCGATTTGCCCGAAGTGCATTTTCACTTGTTCCACATTTTTCGTATAACCTCGGTCACCAAGTAACCGTTTCATATATTCATAATATGAATAGATTTCATCCTCAACTTTGCAAGTTCTTTTATCAATTTCATTCTTTTGCCACTCTGACATCCTCTCGATTCTCTCATTTTCATGTTCCACATCGAAGTCAAGATAACTCACAGAATTGTATTTTTTCATTTCCATATTTTCTTTCGCCACAACGATTTCAATCTCTTGTAAGGTTTTTTCTTGTAAACTGTTAATTTCCCGAGCCAATTCTTTCGCTTGTTCGAAATCTCTCATCGGATATACCTTTACGATATCATCCCCGACAGCGATATGCTTTGAAAATCCATCCATGAGGTCGACACCGCTGTCGACCTGTACAGGAATTGCCTCCTTTCCTTTGTGATTTTCTACGATGATTAAATAATAAAATTTCATATGTATTATCCTCCTATATTATATATTTGCCATGCCATACAGACCAAAAGTCTGAAAACTAACTTCCTGCATATGTTTCCTCAAGTCCTGTAAATTCGAAGCGTATGCGCCTTTTCCCAGTTTCTCGCGAACGATATACTCATATTCTTTAATCATATCTTTAATTTGTCTGTCGATTTCATAAAGTTCTTCCCAGTCTGAGCAAGTCAAACGACCTGCTACACATCTATCCTCAGATACATCATTGATTGTATATGCCACTTTTTTCTTCATAATGTTTTACCCCTTATCTATCTATCTATTTATACTCATTTATCAGTCTTTTTTTTTCAATTCCCGTACAGTGTTGATTTGTATGCTGGTGGATTCTTCATACACCTCTCATACTCCTCACGCACTTTCTTATCATGAAGCCATAAAGCAAAATTTTCGTAACCTTTCTGGCACTGGTAGTATGCTTGTTTGTATCCCGTAAGTTGACACAGAACAGCTACAACTTCATATCGTGTCAGGTTTACGTCGTTACAATATCGAGCCTCTAAAATCATTTTCTGTTCCTCTGTAAGTCTGTCACACTCTCTGATAAGTGACAGAAGCTTCACTTGTTCCTCTTTGAAAGTCCGTTCAGCCTCCTCAAGCTGTTCCCCAGCTTCTACGAAATCCAAAAGCGTATTATTACTTTTATATCCCGTACTCGAAATCTTGCACCCCAGCTTTCCAATCTTCTCATAATCGAAACTACTAACACCCTGAGCCCGATTCTCTGCGTACAGGTACTGTTCTCTTGCCTGTACCAGCTTCTCCCCCGCTTCCACGGGGGAGAGAAGTACATGGTCGGCTTCCGCCATCATGATGTCCACTTCATCCATTCTGTATCTATCGTCAATAGTTCCGTCTTTCAAAACTTTTACTGGTTGTTCTAACATATTATTTATCTCCTTTCTGTGTCTGTACCGCTTTTTTGCGTCTGATACATGTATACTTACTTTTCGCCGTTGTTGGCATGAAAATTGTTGCATAGTCCCCTGCGTTTCCAACTCTGTTATTGCACCACTCTGAGCGCAACTGATTTTCGTTCCCAGCCTCGCGACTCATATATTTAAGCGTGAAGCTTTCTGCTTTTGTAGTAAGCTCTCCACCGTGACTGACGCGCATCATTTCGCCTCGAGAATCTGTAGGAAGCTCCCATGTGTCATTTTTCTTAACCCATGCTCGTAAGGAAATTCTGAATTTCTGCACGCTCATAGATGAGATTTTGTTGTAGTTTTGGTAATAAAAACCTTGAAAAATGAGGTACAAATAATCGATTGGATAAAAATCCCAATGCGGATTTGTGCAAGTCCAAGACTGCCATCCCTCGACAACTTCGCTACGAACATCCTCGTCCGTAAGCTCGTTCAAAAATGCGTCGACAGGATTTGTTTCGGCACGGAAGTCTTTCTTCAACTGTTTCTGGAAATCGTACACTGGAAGTTCTCTGTAAGATAAGTCAAGTAACATCTTGAAGATGTACTCTAAAGTCTCTTTCTGTTTAAAGAAAACCTCTTTGATGTCCTTGTTTTTCTTAATCCCTGTACCTGAACTGTCCGCTGAAAAATGCGTGTTACAGTCGATGAGATAGAGTCGCTTATCGATTGCGTCGCTGACTTCACGGAATCTTGGGTAACCATTTGTACTTGCCCAAATTTTTCCCTGCCATCTCGTCGTCACATCATCTTTATATTTAACATGGATTGTCATTGACTCATTACAGGTCAACATTTTGAAATTTCCGCTGTGCTCGATATACTCGCTGTCATCTGCGTCCGTAGAGACGATAGCCTTTGTATCCAACAAAGTAGCGAGATTGAAACCGCTATCCAGCTCAGAAATTTTCGTCGAAGCGTAATTTCCGTCTCCCATCAGACTTTGAACTAATTCTCCGAGGCAGCTCTTTCCATTATTTCCTTGGAAATTTGGGTCAACCAAGAGCATCGCAGCCTCGACGCGCCAAGACGGTCTGAGCATCGCGTGCATCGCTGATTTAACAGCTTCGACTCTATCTTCATCACCGCAAATATCAAATAAAACGTCCTCTGGAACCATATCTCTGTCATTTTCTGTATCAAAGAAGTGTGGTTGCTGTGCGTCTGGGTTATAGTCTGTATACCACTTGCTTGTAAAAACATATCCCCTCTCACGAGCTTCTTCCCATGTGATGAGATGCTCCTGTGGGTCTTCTTCATACACGTTTACAACACCATTTCCGACCGCTACGAGAGATTCATCTTCTGTCTCTGTCTTATAATCTCTTCCACCTTCACTTTTCAGATAAGAAAGAACTTCGATACACTGTTTAACACTTAAATCATCCTGAATTCTTCTACACGCATCGTAGAAATATGTTTCTTCGTCACTTCTTTTAATAAGAAGCTTGTACAGCCCATAATCTGGGTCATACTTGTCATCGATGTAAACTGCTGATGTCGTCGTGCGCCCGCGTCTGATGTTGTGAATAAGGTCAAGTTCTTTGAGAAGTCTGTAAACCTGATAAGGAACCAAAGACTCTTTTAAGTAAGTCATCTTTCTTCCTTTGTCTCGTACTGAATTTACAAGCTCGATTTCTGTGTCTGTGTTGTCGATGATTTCTGCACGAACATCATCGATACTCATTGTTCTAATGTCCGTGCTGGACAGATAAGCGTCCAGCACGTTTTTAATGATTGTACTTTTATCAAACATAAATTTTACCTTCCTTTCTTCTTACCATGTGAATTTTTCCATGTGTGCTACGATATCTTTCTTTGCTTGCTCCGTATACTCGATACGAAAAGCACTTGCACTACTTGCTGTACTGTCTCTCTTTACTTCTGTCAGTACCCACTCTTTTCCGTTGTACTCAAGCGTTACCCATGTCGAGCGAGGTGTTCCTTTCGCTCTGTAAGCCTTCGCGAAATCTTGTGCGTTAAAGTCGACATGCGCTTTTGTGCCTTTCAAATTTTTCTTACACACAAGAGCAAGAAGCTTTTTGTCAAGCACTTCTGCGATGTACAAAACTGCGTCGCTTCCGATGCATCTTGATTGTGCTCTTCCTTCGACCTCAGTGATAACTGCATCGATTTTTTCTTTATTACTTTCTTTTACAATAATCTTCATATAAGTAATCTCCTTTTCTATTAAAAATTTAAAATTGTTTATAAGTTACTATTCAGTTTTCAAGGTGCAGTGTTACTCGTTTGAACAACAAAAAAAGCGGTGATACAGAATCAATCATTATGATTAACTCTGTTCACCGCTGTACGCTCACTGTCCGTTTCGATAGGCTTCTGTCCGTTGGTATGCCCTTGACCCTGTCCTCATGCCTGTCGTCATTTAACATCGAGCTGATGAGGGAACTCTCTGAATCTATCTCTTAAAAGATATATCTGACATAAATTTCATGAACATTTTTCTGTATTAACTTTTTTTGTAAGTTGTGAGATTGATTTGTATCTCTCTCTTAACTTGTATTTATCATACCATATCTATATAGATATGTCAACAACTAAAATGAAAAATATTATTATTTTACTTTCATCTTTTTTATTTTAATTTCAAATAATCGTTGACAGATTCCGAATCATGTGTTAATATAATATATATAATAATAGTCATTCTTTATATATAGGCACAAACTATGTCCAAAAATAACGATTTTAGATATACTCAAAACAGGAGGAAAAAAATGATGACAGAACAGATAATTACTACTCAAAAAAGTGTTTTATACAGACAAATAAATATGCTGTGCGCCGAGAGAGGTATCACTCTCGCGCAGTTGGCAAAAATGATTGGTGTAACCCCGCAAAACCTGTACGGTCGGCTTGAGAGAGAAAGGCTGACATACAGCGAACTTTCTAAAATTGCAGAGGTGCTCGGATGTACCTTTTCGTACAACTTTCAGCCTCTCAACCAATAAAAAAATGAATATAAAAAATACGGGTGCCGTCTTTGAATTATATGTATTATATAAGAAAGGACGGTACTTTTTAATATGAAGATACAAACAGTTGATTTAGAAGATGTGGTAAACTTAGACCTTGAAGAAGATTTCGAAACGGAATTTATCGAAGACTTTTGTTTCGTCGATACGGTCGTCGACCTTCAAAAACTCCCATCGCTCCCGCACACGAAAATCAAAAAGGCATCCGACGCAGTTTTCTTTATAGAAAATTTGTTACGAAAACTCACCCATGAGGTCACCTTCGCGATTTTCTTGGATGCTCGCCTGACGCCTCTCTCATACGCCTGTGTCGGCGTGGGAACATCGACCATCTGCCCTGTAAGCATGAGCAAAATCGCTCAACTTGCGCTTCTGACAAATTGTACAGGAGTGATTTTGGTGCATAATCACCCAGACGTGACGCGTCCTGCGCTAAGCGACATGGATTATCGGTGCGCCTGTGCGGTCGCAAGTACATTAAGGACATTTGATGGAATGTGCCTATACGATTTTGTTGTCGTCTCCCACTCCACAGAAGGTCACTATTCGATGTTAGAAGATTTCTCTTTATCAAACAACCCTTGTAGAAGAAAACCAAATTTGAGTTAAAAAAAGAGTGTGTCCATGTGACACACTTTTACTTTTTATATGATTGATACACACCATTTGTGATATAAAATGTGATATATAATAACCCGTCGCTTCTAAACCCAGTGCTGGCGCGGTATTTCGCGTTTTCTTGAAATGTTGCCGTGGCACAAGAAAAGTACTCTTATCATGCAATTTTACCTCTTTATAAGTCTTTATATCTCTATTTTTTTGTTAATTCTTCATAAAATTTTGAGGGTTAAAATTCATAAATCTACGCCTCTCTACATAGGTTTTTTAGCAAGTGGCGTACTAAATGGGGTACTTTGGCAGGGATTTTCGCCCCGCCAGGCCCTATTTTTATCCTCAAAATTATCCGAATCTTCTCACCTTTGTTTCTTCCGTCTGTCTCCCACTGAAAGACACGATCTGTGCCATGGATTCTTCGGCTTTCTCGTAACTGTTGTGGGTGTAGACATTCAAGGTGACACTGGCATCGGAATGCCCCATCAAATACTGCAGGCTCTTTAAGTCCATGCCTGCGTTGGCCATGTTCGTACAAAATGTGTGTCGAAATACATGCGGTGTAATACGTGGAAGCGGAATGATATTTTCTTCATTGTACTTCTGGCACAATCTCTGCACTACCTTCTGAATGTGCATGGCAACCTTAGGATTGCCGTTCTTGTCCAGCAGGATAAATCCTGCATAGCCGTCTATCATAACCTCTTTTTTCTGCTTCTTTCGGTTGGAAAGAATGTTGTAGAAGCTCTCATAGACTTCATCGCTCATTGGAATGTAGCGGCAGCCGCATTCTGTTTTTGTTTTCTCAATATAGCGTTTTCCATCTCTGGTTCTTACAAGCTGATGATCCACACGGATTCTTCTGCGGTCAAAATCCAGATCTGAAATCGTCAATCCGCAAAACTCGCTGATTCTCATACCGGTTCCCAGAAGAATTTTGATTTCATCCAGGTATCTGCAGAAATGTGCATCGTTTCTGATATATTCCAGAAACTGTTCCTGCTGTTTTGGAGTCAATGCAACTCTTTTCTGGGTGTTGTTCGGAATAATATCCAGTCGGAACTCAAAAGGATTCCTGCGGATAATATCCTCGGTGTAAGCCATCTGAAATGCCGGTTTTACCACACCACGGATACTTGCGATGGTGCTGTAGGAATACCCGTCATCAAACAGCTTGATAAACCACAGCTTTGCATCTGACATTTTGATGTCACGAATGATTCGCTGACCAAAAGGCTCTTTCTGTACAACTCCCATCACAAATCGATAGCCTGTGGTGGTATTGTAGCGGACACCTCGTTTCAGGCTGATATAACGCTCCAGCAGCTGAATGACGGTGATTTCACCTCCGGCATAGTCAATTCCTTCATGACGCATCAATTTGATTTCGTCCTCTTTCTTGCGAAGCTTCATCAAATCCATGTCATAAATGGAACGACGCTTTTTATTGGCATCTGTGTAACGGAACTCATACATTCCGTTCTTTCTTTGGCTCTCTCCTGTACGTAAAATACGTCCTTTGTTATCTCTTCTTTTGTCAGACATATTATAACTCCTTTCTATGTGAAAAGAGCCCCGATATGACGTACATGCAACGAATGAACCAACTTCGCCGCATCCATATTTTATCATATCGAGACGTCTTTTTCTATGGGAATGTTCAGATATTAATGGTGATTAAATGGAGTAACACTGCTCGGTGAATTTATCCAGCTGTTTTCTCTTAATCAGTCTTTTTGTTCCAACCCACAGTACAAAATCGCATCTGTCGCTGTTGGTGATTTCCCTTAATTTATTGATACCGATTCCGGAATAAGCAGCAGCTTCTTCCAATGTCAGATTTGTTTTTTCCCAGATAGGAACTTCTTTCATATTCTTAAACCTCCTGTATTTGAACAATGAAGTGGCAAAACGGCAAACATTTTGTCTATAGGGCATTTGCCGTTTCGTCCTGCTGTTTCAGCCAGATCCACCAGTCTTTGCCTCGTCTTTCGCTTTCCAATTTATCTTTCATGGAATTTCTCGCCAAACGAACAGTCCTTTCGGATATGCCTCGTTCCATGGCTTCTTTATTGATTTCAGCCACCGAAGCTTCTCTGCCGTCAGAGAGAAATTCATAAATCAGCTTTACTGCCTGTTCCTGCTTCAGCTCTGTTCTCGTTCCTTGGCCTCCTGCAAGTAAATCTTCTGCTGAAATATCATAGGCACCAATCCATCGGAAACCTTTCTGGTCTCCCAAAGAAAAGGCCAATGCCTGTCCCGGCGGTGCAAGAGAACTTTTTTCGTGAACAATCACTCGTGTAGTCGGGTCATCCCTGACCTTGCCTACAAAGAGAATGCTTCTCACCACTGCATCAATGTCGATGGAACCAAGTCCTCGGTAAGTGCTTTGTGTACCGGATGCTTTATTCAAGTGTCCGATCATCACAATGGCACAGCCTGTGGACTGGGCAATGTCTGCCAGCTTGCGAAAAATCGGCCTTACCTCGTTTGCTCGGTTCATATCCACATTGGCTCCAAGAAATGCCTGCAATGGGTCAATGACCATCAGCTTTGCATTGTTTTCTCTGATTGCCTTTTCAATACGGTCATCTGCAAGGGACAGCGGATTTTCTGAATCATCAATGACTAACACTCGTTTCAGGTCTGCACCGGCAGAAACCAGTCTCGGTTTTACCGTATCTCCCAAACCATCCTCTGCAGTCTGAAAAATCATATTGAACGGTTCAAAAGGTTCCATGTCAGGAAGAAATTTTTGATTGGTACAGGCTGCTGCAAGCTGCATGGCAAAGAATGTTTTGCCCTCACCCGGATTGCCCTGCACGATAGTTAATTTCCCGAATGGAATATAGGGATACCAGAGCCAGTCCACTTCCGTCTGCTCCACATCATTCATGCAAATCATAGGAACAGATTTTTGTGGATTCTTTGGCGTTCTGATTCCAATTGTCACATAGTCACCAGAGGATATTCCGTTTCTTTCGTTAATCAGTTCTTCGTTCCAGTCTTTTGCATGAGACAGAAATCGGTAGACTGAAATTTCCTGTGGAATCAGTTCTGCCAATTTTTCTGCAGCATGATTTCCGGCTTCATCATTGTCGGTGGCAATAAAAACGCTCTCAATATCTCTGCGTTCAGAGAGAAAACGCTCCAACGCTTTCGGTGAAACACCACCCAAAGACAGATAACTGTGTTCTTCCCAACCTGCCGGGAATAAAGCAATATGGGATAGTAAATCAATAGGTGCTTCGAAGACATACAATTCTGTTCCTTTTCCCCTATAACAGAATCCGTAAGATTTATCCGAACCGGTCACATCCATACGGAACTTGTCTGCGGTCCCTCGACAGTGAACATATCGAGGAATACCATTTGCATCTGTTCCTACAAACACAACATTGTGATGTCTGGCATCCTCGTAAATCAAACCGTCTGCAACAAATCGCTCTATCAACTCCTGCGGAAGTTTTCTTTCTTCCGTCAGGTACTTCATAATCTTTGCATTGGATTCACAGCGAGGCGGAAGTTTAAATTCTGCTTTTGGTGTAGGTTCCGCAGCAATCTCTACTGCTTCTTCTCCAATCAGCATCTGCACTGCTTCCGGAAATGTCTTTTCAAAAAACTCCATCACAAAATCTACCGGATAGCCACCTTTGCTTTGACTGTGACGGAACCATTTGTTCCCTTTCACAGTCAAACTGTCGTATCGTTCCCAGCGGTACTCGTGACCGCTTTTGATTATTTTTTCTCCCTGTGAGCGAAGAAATTGTTCCAGGTTCACCTGATTCGCTCTATCAATTTGTTCTTGTGTATAACTCATTGTTCCACCTCCTGATTACAATGTGGTTTCTGTTTCTTTGGTTTTATTCGGGCGCAGCATTTCGGGATGTGTCTCACGCATTGCTTTATCTACATCACCTTTAATCTGATACAGCATCGTCAGATCCTTTTGCAGAAGTTTATATTCCTGATATTCGGATTCTCGCTGTGCCGACAATTCAGCAAACTCTCTCTGCCATGCTTTCAGAGGGAATGGCTCTTTTTCAAAACCTTTCTCTTTCAGTTTTCGTTTTACCATATAGAACTGACGAAGCTCACCTTCGTGTTCTGCCTTGTATTTTTCTTTGGCTTTGGTAAAACGATATTTTTCTTTCTTCATTTCATCAAAAACTGGCTTCAACTCGGCGTAGGTCTTTGCATCTTCCATCAACTGCTGAAGTTCTTTCAATCGTGCCTGTTTTTGATTCATGGAAGATTTGCTGGACTCCACTTTTTCGCTGACAGAAGAAAGATACTTTTCAAAATCACTGAGGGTCAGCACCCCTCGCTGTTTCAGATAATTGCACTCATCCATGAAACGCTTCAGGTTGTTTTTCTTCGCTTTAGTTTTGCCTCTGGCATAGGTCATTGCCATCTGATTGCGCAAAGTATGAGCATCGCCGAGCAGTTGTGCCAGATACACTTCCTGCGGTTCTTTCAGAATTTCTTTTGCTTCCTGAATCCATTCTTTCAACGCTGCAATAGTGGCTCGCATACTGCGAATCATGCGATTGGTTGCTTTAATCCAACGGTTCAACTCGCCCTTTTCAGTACGAATACCTTTCTTCTCCATTTTTCGAACATGGGGACCTTTGTAGTGGTAAACTAAATTTGTAACACCTTGTTCGGATAGTATATAATATTTATT
>ERZ791834.687-NODE-687-length-21220-cov-70.7814_pt1 | contig 21220 bp, 15 predicted proteins | sample MGYA00510293_ERZ791834 | MGnify/ENA primary metagenome ERZ791834 (study PRJEB30046, sample SAMN00715253) | human gut metagenome | study: EMG produced TPA metagenomics assembly of the A metagenome-wide association study of gut microbiota in type 2...
TATGTGGAGATTATTATCTTTCCGGTTATTTTCGATGGTCAGACCCCTCTAGGCGTTAAAAAGAAGGGACTTCCGATCTTTCCATACGGGTCATAGAAGTAGTGCTGGATGATGGAAGCAGGGAATACCTTGCTACAAACCTGTTTGATCCTGCCATTACAAAAGATATGTTTAAGGAACTTTATTTTCAGCGCTGGCCGGTGGAATTAAAATACAAAGAATTAAAGAGCCGCTTTGCTATGGAAGAGTTTTCCGGTGCTACTGCAACTTCTATCATTCAGGAATTTTATATCAATATGCTTCTTTCAAATCTTGTTTCCCTTATCAAGAATGACGCAGATGAAGAAATAGACATCACTTCCAAAAGTTCCAATAAATTTCGTTATCAGGCTAATCGCGCATTTATCATCGGACGGATCAAGATCATCTTTCCAAAGATTCTCTGTGATCTGTCTGAACTCCCAGTTATTGAGAAGCTGTACAAAGAAGCTGTCCGGTGCCGTTCACAGATCCTTCCCGGAAGATCATTTCCAAGAAAAAAATTAAAGTCAAAAGGACGTTCACATTTTAGAAATAAGAAAGCTACCTTGTAAATAAAAACACTGTCACATTTAAGCTTTATTTAAGTGCGCCTTTTTGGTGAATTTCCTAACTGGTTGAGGATTAATCCTGCATTTTTGCGGTAAACCATAGTATATAATTAGGATAAAATCTGACGATTTTCCTTAAGTTGACGGTAAATTGACCACATTGAGGTCAGACCCCAATGTCTCTCCGAAGCAAAGTATTCAGCAAATGGTCTGGTACAAAAACTGTAACGGTAAAATAATCCATTTGGGTATTCATACAGATTCCTAAAAAGGGAACCCCGGTCAATCAAGGCCGGGGTTCTTCTCATGTACGCCTGACAGCGCACACTGTTTTTTATATTTCCTAAAAAAGAAAGACTCCAGCTAAAATGGCTGGAGTCTTCTTTTTAGGAATCTGTATTTAATTACCCAAATGGATTATTTTACATTTACTTTTTTAACGTTTGACCACTGGCTGAATACTTTCTTGCCATCTTCAGAAGTTTTGTTGAATGCGTGGAGACCTGCATAGTAGGTTCCTTTCTTCACATTCTTGAATGTTGCTGTTACAACATTGCCTTTGATGTTCTTCTTAACGAGTTTTCCGTATTCTACCGGACGTGTTTCTCCGTTAACTTTCTTTGTAGATGTTCCGAGAACTACATCATATCCGTCAGCATTGGATGCTTTTGTATATGTTACAGTTACAGTAGAACCTTTTACTTTAACGCTTGTGATCACTGGCTGGGATGGTGTGATTGCGCTTACAGAGAATGGGTAAGCATTGGACCATTCACCGAATACTTTCTTACCATTAGCGTCACGTTTCCAAGCGTGGCAGTATGCATAGTATGTTCCCTGACCAACATATTCGAAAGTAGTGCTAGTCTTAACCTGATTTTTGTTTACTGCATCGTAATCTTTGTTTGTGATGCAGTCACGGTCTGTAGAGATTACATAATCATAACCAGCAGCGCCTTCAACTTCACCGGAAAGGATCACGGTTGCTTTGTTACCAACAACTTTAACATTGCTGATCATTGGAGCACCAACTGTTACAGCTTCACCACCTACATTAACTTCTTTGGAACCAACATAATACTGATTTCCAGTTGTTGCAGTTACAGTAGCAGTTTTCTTGTCATCGCTTAATGTAACTGTGAAGTCTTTGTTGTCAACTTTAAGGTTGCCATTCATAACTGTAAGAACTGGTTCTCCCTTAGCGTCAAGATCAACTTTGATGTCAAGATTTGCTACATTTTTCTTAACAATCTTCCATGTTCCTGTTGCATAATTTCCTTTTGACTGATCTTGGTAAACGCCCTTTCCTTTTACTGTCCATGTATAAGTTGTTGCACTTGGAGCAGTTCCGGCGCTTACCGGAGTCAAGGTTACAGTATAATCTTTATCTTTAACCAGAACTTTGTCACCATCACGAACTACAATAGTAGGCTCAGCAACCATGTTTGGTCCGGCATATTCAGCATCCGTTACAGTAACTTCTTTTTCTGTGAAATACAGTTTGGACTCAATAGTGAAGTCTTTAGAAGCAGCAACGTTTTTAATTTCAACTTCTTTACCAGTTGAAAGATCTGTTGCAGTACCAGCTGCCTTATAATTTCCTTTGGCTACAACGATAACTTTTGCTCCGCCTGCACCGGTTGTATTGTTTACATACTGAATTTCGTAATCATCACTTGTTACCTTCTTGTTTCCGGTAACAGATGGTGTAAATACAACTTTGGCAAATGTTTTTTCTGTTCCATCGTATGTGAAATTCTGAGCTCCGGTTAACTCAATACCGTTTGCATTGTATACTTTGATAGTTCCGGTTAATGTTGCCTGTGCAATATCAAATGTTGCGTTCTTTGTTGTTCCGGATGTAAAGTTTTTATTGTCTTTTACAGGAGCTAATACAAGGCTTCCTGCATCTTTACCAGCATTAATGTTTTCGCCATATCCTGTAATCTGGAACTGGGATTTAACATCAACATCACCTAATTTAACATCAATATCAGCTAACTTCGGCTGGATAGAGTCACCTGCATATTCAGCGTTTTTGTATGTAACAGTTACTTTGTCAGCACTTACAGGTACAACATTGAATTTAGCTGTAGCATCAATTTTGCTGTTGTAAGTTCCGGCACCAGTGATTACCAATGTTGCTTCTCCAACATCTTTTCCGCCAATTGTATTCTTTACAATATAATCTGTTCCTTCTTTAAGAAGTTTATCGCCATCGTATACTTTGTATTCAGGTACAATTGCTTTGCCAGTATAATCATAGGAAGTCTTATCCATCTTGATATTTGCGGATGTTAATGTTTTTCCTACAATTGTGCTTGTTTCATCGGTTACTGTATCAGAAGTAAGACCATAGTTAGTTACAGCATCTTTACTATACTTAATTGTTGCAACGATCTTATTACCTAATACATTTTCTGCAACTCCTGATGTATTTTTCTTAATAGCATAAGTAACGGTATAATCTGTACCTTCTTTTAATGTCCAGGTCTTCTTATCTCCATTTTCAGCTGTAATAGTTACTGTTGGAGCGTAATCTTTATCTGTTGCGCCTTCTTTATATTCTACATCTGTAACTTCTGTCTTCTTAATTGTTGCAGGTGTAATTGCAAACTTATACTCTTTAACAGATCCTGCATATGTATTTTTACCGACGATACGAACAATACCTGCTTCAGATCCTGCATTTACGTTTGTGCCAAATTCTACAGTATACTGATTCTGATCAAGATACTGAGTTGTTCCTTTTTTGTAAATATGTCCGACAAATTTGGTTGTATCTTTAGTGATCTGTGAACCTGTGTAATAAGCAGCTTTAGCTAATTCAGCCTGTGCGGTAGCATCCAGTTCAATTGCGTCTGAAATATCAGATGCATATAATGTAAGGGTTGCTGATGCAGAACCTGTTACATTTTTTGTTCCGGATTTAGGTCCGACTGTTACTGTATATGTTCCGGATGCGATTGCATTTGCTGGAACAGTAACTGCAATATCACTATCTGTTAAAGGTAATACATTACCTTTTGCATCTTTAATTGTTAAATCACTTGCAGTCAAAGCAACAGCTTTATTATCTGTGGATGCCGGTTTAGCTTTAACTGTTACAGTACATTTGCTAAGATCACGGGCAACAACATTATATTTTCCTTCAACCTTAGTTGTTAATGTTCCGCTGTAATTCTCGAACTTGCTCATATCAATTTCAGCATTTGCTTCATAAGAACCTACTTCTTTAGAAGCAGTAGTTGGAGTTACAGATTTTACAGCACCGTCAATTGTTTTTCCATTAACGTCCTGAACACGGATATCAGTAGTTTCTGGTTTAACATCAGATCCTGTATATTCGAATGAATTATTGATATAGCTTAATTTGAAATCTTCTGCTGTTGCTTTTTTCTGTCCGATTGTATATTCTGTTGTAACAGATCCAGTATATAATTTTGAATCAGTTACTGTAACAGTTACTGTAACTTTAGACCCTTTGTTAATTAAGTCAGGTGAGCCTGTATAGTCAACACTGTATTTTCCTGTGGTTTCAAAGTCTGTCGGCATAGTTACATTTACATCTGCTTTTACTTCTTTTCCGGTATATCCTGTTTCAGCACCTGCTTTCAGAGCAACACTTGCACCGGCATCTTTGATGTTTTTGGCAACTACGGCAATTGCAGAAGAAGTATATGTCCAATCTCCGTTGTCGTCCCACATAAATAATGTGTAGGAATTTCCTACGCATTCCGCAGCTGTTGGCAGATTAATTGTGAAGTTTCCTTTTGCATCTACTGTTACAGCAGTTCCAGCGTCTGTTGCTAATCCGGTAGCAGTATCTTTCCATGTGTATTTCAGACCTGTTACAGATGTAGTCTCAACACCAGTCTGTTTGATATTGCCTGTTACAGTATCTGAATTTCCCCATGCAACAGAAGTTGGAAGTTCTTTGTCTAATTTAACAGTCCAAGCATCCCCTGTAGCCTGTGCATCTACAGCGTCTGTTGTATTATCTTCAACAACTGGAGCTTCTGCTTCAGATGTGAATGTAGCGTCTGTTCCGTCACTGAACTCAGCAGCCCATACTGGAACGTTTGAGGTTGCCAGCATTGCAACGACGAGAGACATACTTAAGGTTTTCTTAGCCATGCCTTTCTTCGTATTTTTAATCTTTGTCATGATTATAGTTCCCCTTTCCTTAATATAACTATTTCTTTTTGGGTAAAGATTCCTAGACATAATCTGTCTGTTATGGTTAATAATAGTGCTTTAGCCAGTTTTTGTCAAGGGTAATGCTCAAGAATTTTACGATTTTTTTAAATTTCACGCACTTCAAAAGCATTTATTTTCCTTGATTTTTCATGTTTGAATTCTATAATTTGTTACAAATATGGTGAGTTTTTCTTCTATATCACAAGATGATGTATTATCTGTCTTATCATCCAAAAATAGCAGAGAACCTTATCTGATTCTCTGCCATTTATTCATTTTACAACTACAGTTCTTCTTTTATCTTTTTTATCTGTTCCAACGATAACTGTGTATCGTTCGCAATTTCTTCCAAACTACAATTACCTCTCTTAAGCATACGAATTGCTACTTCTGTTTTTACCTCATCTTTTGCTTCTGCTTCTAGCTCATCTTTATACTTATCTCTTATTTTCTTTATAAATTTATCCGTTTCCAATTCCAATACTTTTCCGCCCATAACTTGATCAACCCCTTTCTTTGTATCTCTGAATTTTTCATTTTCCGCAAAAGAACTATTTGTTCTACATTCTTTTATAGAAAAGCCTCTGCCTATACATTTTACAACTGTATCGCCAGAGGCTTTCCTGACTTATATAGAAGCATTTTCTTCTATAATAAAGCAAATAAAGCAATATAGAATCCAATTCTTCTAAATAAGCATATTATTTCTTTCTAACAATAACCTTATCCAGATGCCAGATATCATCCACATATTCCTGAATTGTTCTGTCGGATGTGAACTTGCCGCTGCATGCTGTGTTAAGAAGGGCTTTCTTTGCCCAGCCTTTTTCATCTCTGTAGGCTGCTTCTACGCGTTTCTGTGCGTCTGCGTAGGAGCGGAAGTCTGCGAGGATGAAGTAGCGGTCTGCTCTGTCTGTGTTCTTTGTGTTGAGGAGTGAATCGTACAGGTCACGGAAGAGTTCTGTATCGCTGGAAAATGTTCCGTTGATAAGCTGCATCAGTACCTGACGGATTTCTTCGTCTGTGTTGTAGATTACGTTTGGATCGTATCCGCCGTTGTTTTCGTAATTGATTACTTCGTCGGAGCTTAAACCGAAGATGAATGCGTTTTCTGCTCCAACTTCTTCTACGATCTCTACGTTAGCACCGTCCATGGTTCCAAGTGTCGGAGCACCGTTGAGCATGAATTTCATGTTACCTGTTCCGGATGCTTCTTTACTTGCTGTGGAGATCTGCTCGGATACGTCTGCTGCTGCGAAGATCCACTCAGCGTTTGATACTCTGTAGTTTTCGATGAATACAACTTTGATCTTTCCGTTGATGGAAGCGTCGTTGTTTACTACATCTGCTACGGAGTTGATGAGTTTGATGATCTTCTTGGCTGTTGCGTAACCTGCGGACGCTTTGGCACCGAAGATAAATGTTCTTGGATAGAATTCCATTTCCGGATGCATCTTTATCTGATTGTACAGATAGATTACATGCAGGATGTTCAGGAGCTGACGTTTGTACTCGTGAAGTCTCTTAACCTGTACATCGAAGATGGAGTGCGGGTCTACTTCTACGCCGTTGTGCTCGAGGATGTATTTTGCAAGACGCTCTTTGTTCTTGAACTTGATGTTCATGAATTCCTGGAGTGCTTTGTCATCATCTGCGTAAACTGCCAGTTTCTTTAACTGTGGAAGGTCTGTGATCCAGTCCGGTCCGATGTGCTCTGTGATCCAGTCTGCAAGGAGTGGATTTGCGTGAAGCAGGAAACGTCTCTGAGTGATACCGTTGGTCTTGTTGTTGAATTTCTGTGGCATCAATTCATAGAAGTCTTTTAATTCCTGATTCTTCAGGATCTCTGTATGAAGGCGTGCAACACCGTTTACAGAGTAGCCTGCTGCGATTGCAAGGTGAGCCATCTTAACCTGTCCATCGTAGATGATTGCCATCTTTTTGATCTTCTCGTAGTTTCCCGGATATTTTGCCTGGATTTCGAGAATGAAACGACGGTTAATCTCTTCGATGATCTGGTATACACGTGGAAGCAGTCTGGAGAAGAGCTCGATCGGCCATTTCTCAAGTGCTTCGGACATGATGGTATGGTTTGTGTAAGCAACGGATTTGGTTGTTACTTCCCATGCTTCATCCCAGCCAAGTCCTTCTTCGTCCATGAGGATACGCATTAACTCTGCTACTGCTACAGTTGGATGTGTATCGTTCATCTGGAAGGTTACTTTTTCATATAATTTCTTAATGTCGCTGTGTTTCTTCTTATATTTATCGATTGCTGCCTGTAAACTTGCAGATACGAAGAAGTACTGCTGTTTCAGTCTCAGCTCTTTACCTGCATAGTGGTTGTCGTTCGGGTAAAGGACTTCTACGATGTTGCGGGCAAGGTTCTCCTGCTCTACAGCTTTCTTGTAATCACCTTTGTCAAAGGAATCCAGCTCGAAGTCTACGATCGGTTCTGCATCCCAGATACGAAGTGTGTTTACTACATCGTTGTCATAACCTGTGATCGGCATATCATAAGGAATGGCTTTTACTGCCTGATATCCTTCATGGATAAATTTATTTCCGCCTTTTTCAGGATCGTATTCTACTCTTACATATCCGCCGAAGTGTACTTCTTTGGCATATTCCGGACGACGAAGTTCGAATGGGTAGCCGTTCTTTAACCAGTTGTCCGGTACTTCGATCTGGTAACCGTTTTCGATTTTCTGTTTGAACATTCCGTAGTGATAACGGATTCCGCATCCATATGCAGAGTAGTTTAATGTTGCGAGAGAATCAAGGAAGCATGCAGCAAGTCTTCCCAGACCACCGTTTCCAAGTGCCGGGTCCGGTTCCTGATCTTCGATGCAGTTGAGGTCGAATCCCAGTTCATCAAGGGCTTCTTTTACTTCGCCATATGCGCAAAGGTTGATCAGGTTGTTTCCAAGGGCACGTCCCATCAGGAATTCCATGGACATGTAGTATACAGTTTTTGGATCCTGCTCGTCGTATGCTTTCTGTGTTTCAAGCCAGTTATCGATGATAACGTCTTTTACTGTGTAGCTTACTGCCTGGAAAATCTGCTCCTGTGTAGCTTCTTCAATTGTTTTTCGATAGAGGAATTTTACGTTGTCTTTTACGCTTTTCTTGAATGCCTCTTTCTTGAACATTTCGTTTGTCATTACATACCTCCCGTAATCTGGTTTCCGTTACTGTTTCGTTCTCTGCAAAAAATATTGCAGGGAAGATCCGCAAACAGTAACTGGTATTTCGTCATAATCTTTCCGTTTCCTTTATCAGAGAAATTGGGGGCAAAGTAGCTCTGCCTCCAATTTCTTCTTTGAAATCAAACTGTCAAAGAATATGATACTCTTTTTTCGACAGCCTGTCATCTGTATATTTGCCGAAAATTATGACAATTTTTTTACTCCCATGGTTACAGTTTCTTTGTTGATATTCCATTCTTTCACATAACCATCGGTCTCACCAAGTACCATTTCGTCTGCAAGTACTTCAGATTTGATCTCATCTTCGTGTGCTTTCATGACTTCCTGGATTTTGTCGTTTCCATGAGCATATACTTTGATCTTATCCATAACTTCGAAGCCGGCTTCTTTACGCATGGTCTGGATCTTGCTGATGATCTCACGTACAAATCCTTCTTCGATCAGTTCAGGTGTCAGGTTTGTATCGAGAACTACGGATGTTTCGCCGTCGGATTCGGATACGTAACCCTCTGTCTGTGCTGTTTCAATAAGAAGATCTTCTTCTGTAAGTTCAACATCATTTCCGTTGATATCCAGTTTCAGAACACCATTGCCTCTGAGTTCTTTCATTGCTGCTGTTCCGTCGATGTCTGTCAGAGCCTGTTTGATTCCACCGAGGAGTTTGCCGTATTTCGGTCCTACAGTACGAAGCTGTGGTTTGAAACTGTAGGAAATAAAGGATTCTACGTCATCTGCAAATTTTACTTCTTTGATATTCAGCTCGTCTGCGATAATGTCTGTGTAAAATTCGCCCATCTTCTTCTCAGCTTTTACATACATGGTTCCGATCGGCTGACGGTTCTTGATGTTTGCTGTATTTCTGCATGCACGTCCAAGAACTACGATCTCGAGAAGCTCTTTCATGTCTGCTTCGAGGTCTTTGTCGATCCATGCTTCGTTTACAGTCGGGAAGTCGCAGAGGTGGATACTTTCCGGAGCATCTTTGTCTACGCTTCTTACAAGGTTCTGGTACATATCTTCTGTCATGAACGGGATCATCGGAGCTGCTGTCTTTGCGATTGTTACCAGTGCGTTGTACAGAGTCATGTAAGCATTGATCTTATCCTGCTCCATTCCTTTTGCCCAGAAACGTTCACGGCTTCTTCTTACATACCAGTTACTCATCTCATCTACGAATTCCTGAAGTGCTCTTGCTGCTTCCGGAATCTTGTAGTTTGCCAGGTCATTGTCTACTGCCTGTACAGTTGTGTTTAATCTGCTGAGCAGCCATTTATCCATTACAGGGAGCTGATCATATTCGAGATTGTATTTAGTTGGATCGAAGTTGTCGATGTTTGCATATAATACGAAGAACGCGTATGTGTTCCAGAGTGTGCTCATGAATTTACGCTGTCCTTCTACAACGGCTTTGCCATGGAAACGGTTTGGAAGCCATGGTGCGCTGTTGATGTAGAAATACCAACGGATCGCATCTGCGCCGTATTTGTTCAGTGCGTCAAACGGGTCAACTGCATTTCCTTTGGACTTACTCATCTTCTGTCCGTTCTCATCCTGGACATGTCCCAGAACGATTACGTTCTTATATGGTGCTTTGTTGAAGAGCAGTGTAGATTCTGCAAGGAGTGAGTAGAACCATCCACGAGTCTGGTCTACTGCCTCGGAGATAAAGTTTGCAGGGAACTGCTGCTCAAATAATTCTTTGTTTTCAAATGGATAGTGGTGCTGTGCGAAAGGCATTGCTCCTGAATCGAACCAACAGTCGATAACTTCCGGTACACGGTGCATTTCTCCACCACATTCCGGACACTTCAGTGTGATCTCATCGATGTATGGACGATGAAGTTCTACTGTCTTGGCTCTCTCATCACCGCTCATCTCAAATAATTCCTGACGGCTTCCAACGGAATGCATATGTCCGCATTCGCACTGCCAGATGTTCAGTGGTGTTCCCCAGTAACGGTTACGGCTGATACCCCAGTCCTGAACGTTCTCCAGCCAGTCGCCGAAACGTCCTTTACCGATGCTCTCTGGAATCCAGTTGATTGTGTTGTTATTTCTGATCAGGTCATCTTTGACTGCTGTCATCTTGATGAACCAGGATTCTCTTGCATAGTAGATCAGTGGTGTGTCGCATCTCCAGCAGTGTGGATATTCATGCTCGAATTTCGGAGCATCGAAGAGTTTGCCTTCTTTGTCCAGGTCTGTGAGAACCATCGGGTCTGCTTTCTTTACGAAAACGCCAGCGTATGGAGTCTCTTTTGTCAGGTTACCCTGTCCGTCTACGAACTGTACGAATGGAAGGTCATAGTTACGTCCGATTCTGCTGTCGTCTTCACCAAATGCAGGTGCGATATGAACAATACCTGTACCGTCGCTCATAGTAACGTATGTGTCACATGTTACGAAATGAGCTTTCTTTTTCTGTTTTGCTGCTGCCTCTCCTGCGCATGCAAAAAGTGGCTCATACTCTTTATACTCGAGATCTGTTCCTTTGTAAGTTTCCAGAACTTCGTATGCTTTCTCGCCTTCTTCTTTTGCAAATTTGCCAAGAACTTTGTCGAGAAGTGCTTCTGCCATATAATAGGTGTATCCGTCTGCTGCTTTTACTTTGCAGTAAGTCTCATCCGGGTTTACGCAGAGTGCAACGTTGGATGGAAGTGTCCATGGTGTTGTTGTCCATGCAAGGAAGTATGCGTCTTCGCCGACAACCTTGAATCTTACAACTGCGGAACGTTCTTTGACAGTTTTGTATCCCTGGGATACTTCCTGTGCAGAAAGCGGAGTACCACATCTTGGACAGTAAGGAACAATCTTGAAGCCTTTGTACAGAAGCTTCTTGTTCCAGATTTCTTTGAGTGCCCACCACTCGGATTCGATATAGTCGTCATAGTAAGTTACATATGGGTGCTCCATATCAGCCCAGAAACCAACTGTTGAGGAGAAATCCTCCCACATTCCTTTGTATTTCCAGACACTTTCTTTACACTGTTTGATGAATGGCTCCATACCGTATTCTTCGATCTGTTCTTTGCCATCCAGTCCCAGTTTCTTCTCTACTTCCAGCTCTACCGGAAGACCATGGGTATCCCAGCCTGCTTTACGTGGAACCATGTAGCCTTTCATTGTACGGTATCTCGGAATCATATCCTTGATTACACGGGTAAGCACATGGCCGATGTGCGGTTTACCGTTGGCGGTTGGCGGTCCATCGTAGAAAGTATAGGTTTCTCCTTCTTTTCTGTTTTCCATACTTTTCTCAAAGATATGGTTTTCTTTCCAGAATTCTTCTACTTTTTTTTCACGGTCTACAAAATTTAAGTTCGTATCAACTTTCTGGTACACAGTAAATTACCTCCTGTTTTTATTTTGGTATATTCTTGTTACCGGGCACGAAGTGAACAGTAACATGTTTTAGAACGAAAATAATCCTGAAATTTTTGTTTTATAGGATAATGACGTTTGTGCACATCTTTATCCCATAAAACAAAAAAATCGTCCCTTATGTAAAAGGACGAAGGTTTATTTACGTTCGTTATACCACCTGTTACATTGTACGGGCATCTTTGCCGATACATGAATCCTTTAACGGGGATTTCCGTCAGCTCCTATCTGCATATTGCCTTCAGAGTTGCAACTCCGGAGTGATTTTCACTGCATTTACTTGCCATCAGGCTCACACCCTCCCTGACTCGCTGTCTGCGTTCATCTGCAATTACTGTCTCCATCAACGTTTTTGTGGTTTATATTTAAAACACTATGCGGATTCATTATAAGGTCACGAAATTCCCTGTGTCAAGTATTTTTTGGATTATTTAAGGTTATGCTAACCTCAGGATAACGTTACTGTTCACTCCGTTCGCAGTAACGTTGCCAAAATTCATTCCAGATTGCCTGCGGCAATGGAATTTTGGCTTGTATGTCTCGGGATTTTGGCATATTCATGCCAAAACACCTCGCGGAATAGTGGTGTGTGAACAGTAACAGGATAACTTTGTGAGAATATATAAGGATATAAATTTTACACAGCCATTGTAATTAATGATATAATAAGGTAGAATATTTTGTCCGAATATAGCAAAACGTATTGGATTAACATTTTTTCGGACTTTAACCGAATCAAGTATCGAAAGCGGATTGCGAATATCCGATTGAATATCATCCTGTATGTCGATTTTTCGCAGCTGTAAATACTCTTGTACCATAGCAATTCTACAAATAGCTGCTTTTTTTATCGCATATAATCGTCGTCAGGAGTTATCTAAGCGTTACTGTTTTCTCCGTTCTCATTAACGCATGGACAGCAATATCTGAACAACTAATCTGCATAGTTAATAATTTTCTATGCGCATTTATTAATGAAGGGTAATTTTAAATGTTTAAGAGAAAATTTCATACAATGATAAAGCGTTCTCTTGCCGGAATGCTTTGTGCCGGGCTGCTGGTTACTCAGCCGGCTGCTATTTATGCTGCTGAGGCGAGTGCCACTGCAACTCCCGAAGCCGGTCACTCGGCGACTTATTCCCAGGCTGCTGATACTGACTCCATCAAAGGATGGCCTGCCGGGCCAAGTATTGAAGGACAGTCCGCTGTATTAATGGATGCGGTAACTGATACCGTTCTTTATTCCAAGAATCCTGATGACAGACTCTATCCAGCCAGTATCACTAAGATTATGACCGCACTCCTGGCATGTGAGAATCTCGACATAAATGATACGATCACGATGTCACAGGAGGCGGCTTACGGAATCGAGGCCGGAAGCTCCACGATCTACGCAGAAACCGACGAAGTTTTTACTGTAGAGCAGGCGCTGATGGCGCTGATGCTGGAATCTGCCAATGAGATGGCTCTTGCCATTGCCGAAAAGACAAGCGGTTCTGTTAAGAAGTTTGTGGAACTGATGAATCAGAGGGCAGCACAGCTTGGATGTAAGAATACACATTTCAATAATCCAAACGGCCTGCCGGATGAGACTCACTACACCACTGCAAGTGATATGATGAAGATTGCAAAAGCTGCCTGGTATAATCCGGAGTTTCGTAAATTTGTCACTACGCAGACTTATGAGATTCCGCCGACAAACAAGCAGTCAGAAACCCGTTACCTTCTCAATCACCACAGAATGATGTCCGGTCAGTCCTACGCTTACGACGGAGTTCTCGGAGGTAAGACCGGTTATACAAACGTGGCCGGAAATACCCTCGTAACTTATGCGAAGAGAGGCAATTCCATTCTGATTGCAGTTGTACTGAATTCTACAAACGGTGCTTTCCCGGATACAACCTCTCTGCTGGACTATGGCTTTGACAATTTTGAAAAAGTAGATATGAATGTAGACACGAATCCGGTTCCGGCAACGTTTCTTCCATGTGAGAAGCATCTCTTAAAAAATAGCGGAGATCTCTGTTCTTTCTATTATATGAGACATGTGTATGTGACAGTTCCCACAGGAACAGATGTGAGCCAGCTTGTCAGGAAACAGTGGCTTCTTAATAATTCTGTAGGACCGAAACGTATCAAGAGCAAATATTATTTTAATGATCATATGGTCGGATATGGAATACAATATGAAAAGGAGATCCTTTCAGACCTCCTTCTCAACACTTCTTTTTAGTTTTCGCCTGAGGCGGAGAACTTCTTTTCTTTCACGAAGTTCCTCCGCTTCTTCTGTATCTGTGAAACGCAATGTTTTCACTGCAAAATATTTCTCATCTTCTGTTTTCCGGATACGAATCTTTCCTTTTACCAATCCGTGTTCCTCACATACAGAAACGCTGTAATAAACCTTCGGATTGTTCATAAACCAGCGAAGTTTCCGCTTCGCAGGAAGATGGCAGATCGGACATCTGGTACTTGTTACTTCGCGGTCTTTCATAACACGCTCTCTCGTGTTGAATTCTCTGGATACGTATTTGTCATGATCCGGATAGGAAATGTGTATCTCTTCCTTTTTCTTCTTCGGATTCTGATATACGTCCAGTGACGGGTGATTCACGATTATGATGTTATTTATCTTCTTTAAAACCTCAGCGGTATACCAGGCATCCGCAAGTGCTCTGTGAAATCCCTGGGACTTCTCTATTTTCAGCTCATCGATTGCATGCTCCAGTGCACATCTGCGCGTACCGTCATCATAACTGATGCTGAACAGTTTCTGCACATCATAGTAAGTCACCGGTCCTGGCAGAAGGTCAAGTATTCCATAGAACTTCATATTTCTCTGAAGTTCCATCACATCCTGATTTCCCCAGGTAAAAAAATACCAGTCTTCTCCGCACCAGTCAAGAAATTCTCTGGCAGCCTGTTCAAACGGCACACCGCTCATAAGGTCTTTATAATCCACATGAATCACCTCATGAATGCTGTCATGGATCCAGTTGTAAACCTGTGGTTTGATCAACCTGTGAAAACTGTCCGTTATTTCTTTTTTGCTGTTTACTTTTACAGCTCCGATCTCGATAATCTCGAATGGAAGTTTGTCGTTGCGAGTTTTCTTTCCCGCTGGATTCTGATTCCATTCCAAGTCAAAAACTATATAGTTCATTTATCCATTCCTTTTTTTGCCTGCCTCTATACGAGTTTCTCTATAATAAATTTCTTTATAAAAACAATTCTGCAATAGCTATTGCTATTCTGTTGTAACGTTCCTCGATGCAGGCTACAATGAAATTCTGCGATTACCGATCACAAAGCAGTGTGAACAGTAATGATTCTATTTTACTTTCTCTCCCAGTTCATAGATTGCCTCTATGAGGTATTCCTGGAATTTGGAAGCGTCTGCATCCATAACTGCGATGTTCTCTTCCTCTTCTTCATGCATCCACCAGCGGAAATCTGCGATGGTTCTTCCTGCAGATTCACCATCAGAGCAGTCCACGTCCAGTAGCACTTTCTGGACTTTGAAGATTTCCGGATGAGTCAGATACATATATGGAACCGCATCATGGATACTTACCTGTCCCCTGAATTTATTTCCGTTTGCCAGGCTGTAGCCCGCCATATCTCCACAAAGCTTCGCAATCTGATTATTCTGAGACTGGCTGAGTTTCTGGATCTGGGAACGTGTCAGGGCACATTTCTCAGTAACGTCCAGGCCGCACATTACAATTGGAAGGCCTGATTTAAATACGATTTTTGCAGCTTCCGGATCTACATAAATATTAAACTCTGCGGATGCGGTTACATTTCCACCTGCCACTGCGCCACCCATAAGAATGATCTCCTGGATTTTTGATTTTACTTCCGGATAAATTTTAAGAAGTAAACCGATATTTGTCAACGGTGCTGTACAGATTAGAGTTACTTTCTCTCCTTCCGGAAGTTCGGTGAGAAGTCTCTTAATGTAAAAGACTGCCATCTCTTTTTCCGGTTCTGCATCGGCTCTCGGAATCGTGCAGTCACCAAGTCCGTTTTCTCCATGAAATTCAGATGCTGTGTGATGTTCTCTGATGATTGGTTCTACCATTCCGGCAGCTACCGGCACATTTAATTTGTAAAGTGCTGACAGGTCCAGAGCATTTCTTGTTACGATGTCAATGGTCTGGTTCCCGGCTACGGTTGTCACTGCCAGAAGTTCAAATGCTTCCGGGTGAGCTGCTGCGTAAGCAAGTGCGATAGCGTCATCAATTCCAGGATCGCAGTCCATAATAATTTTTCTTTTTTCCATAGTTTTTTGTCCCCTTTTCATTATAATTTGTAAATACCTTTATCCCTTTTGCCAGCACCCGGCATTTGATTTATAGTATAGCAGAGAGAGAATTTACTGTAAACACCTGAATACATCGTGTGAGTTACCCTTCACTTTGGAAATACAAACCCCCCGGAAGCGTTTTTTCGTACTTCCGAGGGGAAATGAAAGATTATCGCGTCGAAATTATTTCTTTGCAAAATATTGCTCTATGTAATCAAGAATTTCTTCCGGCTTGTCCATAAATTTACACATATCCAAAATCGCCGGTTCCATGAACTTTTCTTTTGCAGTATGTTCCAGAAGCTGTCTCATCAGATCATAGTAGCCATTAATATTATAGAAAACAATCGCGCGATCCAGTCTGTTCAGACTCTTAAGTGTAAGAATCTCAAAAAATTCTTCGTAAGTTCCGATACCTCCCGGAACTACAATTGTCGCCTGTGACTTCTCTTCCAGGAGATGTTTTCTCTCCCGCATCGTCTCCGTCATGATAAATTCCGTACAATGCTGATACAGGATCCCCGGTTCATCAAAGAACCGTGGTGCAATTCCCAGGAGATAACCGCCTTCTGCGTCCACACCTCTGGCCGCAGCTCCCATAAGTCCTGTCTCGCCACCTCCGAATACCAGTCCATGTCCACGTCTGGCCATCAGTCTGCCAAGTTCTTCGGTTTTCTCATAATAAATCTGATCCAGCTGTGGGCTGGCTGCGCCATAAATGCAGATATTCATCTTGCGAGTCTCCCTATTTTACAACTTTCAATTCATACTGTCTTGTACCCAGTCCAATCTTCTCGGCCTGATCCAGTGTTGCCTGCCATTCAATATTCGGGTTGGAATCTTTGAAATGGTCGTGATGGCAATGCCAGTCAGGCTGTGCAAGGTGTTCACCAAGCTGGCTGTTCTCGATCGGTGTCGCTTTCAGACAGGCATCTGCGCAGGCCTGATCCAGAGCAACCGGGTCAAAGCTTGCGAACATTCCGATATCCGGAAGGATCGGTGCATCATTCTCTCCATGGCAGTCGCAGTTCGGACTGATATCCTGAACCAGTGCTACATGGAAGTGTGGACGGCCATAACAGACAGCCTGTGCATACTCTGCCATCTTACGATCCAGAAGTTCGTTTGCGCTGCTGTTTGGATTGTATACAGCATCAAAACTACATGCTCCGATACAACGGCCGCAGCCTTTACATTTGTCATAATCGATGACTGCTTTTTTGTCTGGATATGTAATCGCGTCACTTCCGCATTCCTTCGCACAACGACGGCAGCCACGGCAAAGCTCTTCGTTTACTGCCGGTTTTCCACTGGCATGCTGTTTCATCTTACCGGCACGGCTTCCGCAGCCCATTCCGATATTCTTCAGCGCACCGCCAAAACCTGTTGCTTCGTGACCTTTGAAATGACTTAAGCTGATAAAGATATCGGCATCCATGATTGCATGGCCGATGAGTGCAGTCTTGCAGTATTCTCCGTTTACTACCGGTACTTCTACTTCATCTGTACCACGAAGGCCATCACCGATAATAATCTGGCATCCTGTTGTGATGGTATTAAAGCCATTCATATTTGCGCAGTCAAGGTGTTCGAGTGCATTCTTACGGCTTCCCGGATAAAGGGTGTTGCAGTCTGTGAGAAATGGAAGTCCACCCTGCTCCTTGCAAAGGTCAGCAACTACTTTTGCATAGTTCGGACGCAGGAAAGCCATGTTTCCAAGTTCTCCGAAATGCATCTTGATTGCTACGAATTTGCCATCCATATCAATGTCTTTGATTCCGGCTGCAATACAAAGTTTTTTCAGCTTATCAAGCTGGCTTGTGCCGACTGGGCATCGAAAGTCGGTGAAATAAACTGTTGATTTTTCCATCTGTCGTTTCCTCCTTAATTATCAAATCTGAAAAACCAGGATTATCCTGTTTATTTATAACCGAATCGCCATTTGATAATTCGGTTAAATTCAGAGAACTTACATACACTCATAGAATTTTGATACTTTTTTATATTCTGCAGGTGCTGTGATTTTCTCTACAATTACGTCTCCATCTTCCGCGTTCTGATAACGATAAATGTAAACGCCTTCCTGTATCTCATCCTCTTCTATCAGAGATACGGCCATATAGTTCTGTCCTTCCACTTCGAAGGTATCCATGATTGCGAAGTCCCGCTCTGTACCATCGGAAATCGGAATGCTGACTACTTCGTATTCTGCTGTTGAATCATTTTCTGCAGCAGTATCCTTCTCTGCAACGGTATCATTTTCTACAACAGTATCATTTAAAATTTCTTCGCTATTCTCGCTCATATTTTCAAAACCTTTCTGGATAAAATCTCGTTATCAATCATTGTAACAAAGCATATCCATTTAGTCAAAATAAATGTTACTGTTCACTCCGTTCCCAGCAACACGCTTCGCGATGCACAGAATTTATGCTAATCGCATAAATTCGCGCGGTATGTCTCGGGTTTTCTGTTGCCAGGCATCCGTAAGAAGCTGCCGGTGGCAGGTTCTGTAGGTGACCTTCGCTCACAAAAAACACCTCGCGGGATATTACCAGTGAACAGTAACAAATAAATATCAAAACAGGCTACGTCTGTTTATGCTACGTCAATCGAATGAATGCAAAATATACAACAAAACAGGGCGTGCAGATTGCACGAATAAATTTTCAAATGTACTCTGGAATGCACACACTACAATTTCGTGAATTCCCAAAATCTCCGGCATATAAAAAGGCTATGCTTTCATAAACACAGCCTTTTTAATTTTATTCATTTAGTTTTATTCATTTGTTTTTATCAAACCTGACAGGTTCTTCCGATTCATATCAACGCATTGATTCCAGGTAAAATCCTGTACTTATGCCATGATAGGTTTCAGTGCTTCAGCCAGTTTCTCTTTCTCAGCTTCTGCTTCTTCCAGATTCTTGCCAAGAGTTGTGTAATAGATTTTGATCTTAGGTTCTGTTCCGGATGGACGAACTACTACTGTCTCGCCATTGTCCAGTTTGTAGATGAGTACGTTTGCTGCCGGAAGTCCTGTTTCTTCTGGTTTCTGATAGTCTGTTACTTTGACAATCTGATGACCGGCGATCTCTGTGAGAGGTTTGTCGCGAAGTCCCTGCATCAGAGCTGCCATCTTGTCCATTCCGCTTAATCCCGGGAATTCGAAGCTGTCTACTTTGTTCAGGTAACGTCCGTACTGTGCATAGATTTCTTCCAGTCTCTGTTTCAGAGAACTTCCAATGCTTCTGTAGTATGCAGCCATTTCACAGATCAGCATAGATCCGATGACAGCATCTTTATCACGTACGTATGGTCCTGCGAGGTATCCATAGCTCTCTTCAAATCCGAATATAAATCTGTCTACTTCACCTGCTGCCTCAAGCTGTGCGATCTGGTCTCCGATCCACTTAAATCCTGTAAGTACACTTCTGAGTTCTACACCATAATGCTCTGCTACTGCGTCTGCAAGCGGTGTGGAAACGATGGATTTCACTGCTACCGGATTCTTTGGCATTGTGCCTTTTTCAATGCGGCCTGCACAGATATAATCAAGAAGGAGTACACCTACCTCATTACCTGTTACCAGTTCATAAGAACCATCCGGGCATTTCATTGCGATACCGACACGGTCTGCATCCGGGTCAGTTGCAAGCATTAAGTCTGCACCTGTTTCTTTTGCAAGATTTAATCCCAGTTCCAGAGCTGCAAAGATCTCCGGGTTCGGATAGCTGCAGGTTGTGAAGTATCCGTTCGGATATTCCTGTTCCGGAACGATAGTGATGTCTGTGATTCCGATATCTTTTAATACCTGAGTTACAGGTACAAGGCCGGAACCGTTTAATGGACTGTAAACCAGTTTCAGGCCTGCTGTTTTGCAAAGACCCGGACGAACCTGGCGGGATTCGATTGCTTCATAGAGAGCCTGTTTGCAGTCATCTCCTACGAAACGGATCAGACCTTCTTCTACACCTTCTGCGAAAGACATATATTTCGCGCCGGTAAGTACGTCTGTTTTCTGAATTTCATCATATACGATTGCTGCTGCATCATCTGTCATCTGGCATCCGTCCGGACCGTATGCTTTATATCCATTGTACTTAGCCGGGTTGTGAGATGCTGTTACCATAATACCTGCGTTGCATTCATAGTAACGTGTTGCAAAAGAAAGTGCCGGTACAGGCATCAGTGCATCGTAAATTCTTACTTTAATTCCATTTGCAGCCAGTACACCTGCTGCGTTCTTTGCAAATACATCGCTCTTAAGACGGCTGTCATAGCTGATCGCCACTGTCTGATTTCCGCCCTGTGTCTTTACCCAGTTGGCAAGTCCCTGTGTTGCCTGACGTACTACGTAAATATTCATACGGTTTGTTCCAGCACCCAGAACCCCACGAAGTCCGGCTGTTCCAAACTTCAGAGCCACTGCGAAACGATCTTTGATTTCTTCATCGTTTCCTTCAATTCTGGATAATTCCGGGTTAAGATCTGCATCTTCCAGATCTGCTGCTAACCAACCTTTGTATTCTTCCTGATACATTTTGACCACTCCTGCCATATTTTTTTAGATTTTTTTGTATATATTTGCTCAATATAGCTTCACTATACCATAATTTAAGTAAATCAGCAACAAAACAGGAAAATTTCACAAAAGTTTTATCTGAACCTGCCGTTATTTTCATTTCTTTTTTCCCTAATACAAAAGGAATCATTGTTATTCCATTTTTCATCTTCGTGCCACTCCACATATCAGTGAAATAATTCCAACTACGATCAGAATCGGTAAAGCAATTGTAACCAATCCACCAATCACCAGTGCAATCAAAATAACCGGAAGGAATACCAATGTAAATAGCACTTTCGTAATTCCCCAGGTCATCTTAAATGCAAGTCCGATCAGTTTTCCAAAAATCCCGAACATCAGACAGACAAATATAAATGTCAACATATATCTTTCACGCTCTCTTTCTTTATACAAACATATCCCTGTTGTCTTCGGGTGCTTTTCGCACCATTGACTATTTCTTTAAAAATAGATAAATCTTTTTTCATATAATATAACGTTCGAAAGCTTTGTTTGTATTCAGTATTTTTATAATTCACCAATATTTTTTTATATGACCTCAAATACAAGAATCTTCTCTCTATGATTATTCCCATTAAACAGATCCTTGCAATCAATCTCATCCGAAAACAGCAACTGTTCTTCTGTCATCAAATAACTGACATATTCATCTGATGGATAATAGAAAAACAGCGACATGCTCTCGCCACTTAAATCTTACAGATTTTGAAGTGGGAGCTTCCTGCTCAATTGCCCTTCAGGGCAAAGCTAAAACAGGCTATCCCCGCGTGTCCCGCGGTTCTTTTTTTATCCGGTTACGGATCTTTTCTGTGCTATTATGCACATTTATATTCTGTTACTTCCAATAATTCTCCAGCTATATCAGTGAATTATGTCCTCACATGACTGAAGTCACGTGCTTCCAGACGCTTTAGGCGTCAGACTAAATATCGGCGGATACGCC
>ERZ791834.712-NODE-712-length-20599-cov-2.6765_pt1 | contig 20599 bp, 14 predicted proteins | sample MGYA00510293_ERZ791834 | MGnify/ENA primary metagenome ERZ791834 (study PRJEB30046, sample SAMN00715253) | human gut metagenome | study: EMG produced TPA metagenomics assembly of the A metagenome-wide association study of gut microbiota in type 2...
CGTGGACAGAACATCTTAGGCTACAATCACTATGCAGATGACGTAGTAGAGTACTTCGTACAGAAGTCAGTTGCAAATGGTATGGATATCATCCGTATCTTCGACTGCTTCAACGATCTGCGTAACTTAAAGACAGCAGTAAACGCAACAAAGGCAATCAAGAAGGAGAACCCAAATGCTGAGGCACAGATCGCACTGTGCTACACCCTTGGTGATGCTTATACACTTGATTACTGGAAGAAGATTGCAAAAGAGATCGAGTCCATGGGTGCAGATTCTATCTGTATCAAGGATATGGCTGGTCTTCTTGTTCCGTATAAGGCAACTGAGCTTGTTACAGCTCTTAAGAGCGCAACAAAGCTTCCGATTCAGATTCATACCCACTACACCTCTGGTGTTGCATCTATGACATATATGAAGGCAGTTGAGGCTGGCGCAGATGTTATTGATACAGCAATGAGCCCATTAGCTATGGGTACCAGCCAGCCGGCTACTGAGGTTATGGTAGAGACCTTCAAGGGAACTCCATACGATACAGGTCTTGATATGAAGCTTCTAGGAGAAATCGCTGACTACTTCCGTCCGATTCAGGAGGAAGCTCTTAAGTCTGGCCGTATCAACCCGAAGGTTATGGGCGTTAACATCAAGACTTTGATGTATCAGGTACCGGGCGGTATGCTTTCCAACCTGGTAAGCCAGTTAAAGGAAGCAGGCGCTGAGGACAAGTACTATCAGGTACTTGAGGAAGTTCCGAGAGTACGTAAGGACTTCGGAGAGCCGCCGCTTGTTACTCCGTCTTCTCAGATTGTTGGTACTCAGGCAGTTCTTAACGTTCTTCAGGGCGAGAGATACAAGATGATGACCAAGGAGTCCAAGAAGATCTTAAGAGGTGAGTTTGGACAGACTGTTAAGCCATTTAACAAGGAAGTTCAGAAGAAGGCAATCGGAGACGAGAAGCCGATCACCTGCCGTCCGGCAGATCTGATCAAGCCACAGTTAGACAACTTCCGCAAGGAGGCAGCTCAGTATATCCAGCAGGACGAGGATGTACTGACCTATGCACTGTTCCCGCAGGTTGCTACTGAGTTCTTCAAGTATCGTGAAGCACAGCAGACAAAGGTAGATCCAGCTGCTGCAGATACAAAGAATAAGGCATACCCGGTATGATACTAGGGTCAAAAGCTCAAAAGCCGATCGTGCTTGCACGAAGAGGATTTTGAGCTTGGGACCCGCCAAAACATGAGGATGCAGCGATTTGCAAAGCAAATCAGCGAATCCGAATGTTTTTAGAATTGCGAAAGCTGCGAAGCAGCGGAGCAATTCGTGAGTATCATTAAAAAAAAATAAGAAGCTAAGGGACTCTTGGAAAACAAGGGTCCCTTTTTTGAAAAAAGGATTGTGTGAAAATTTTTTATGAGCAAAGTAATAGTAATAGGCGGCGGTGCCGCTGGAATGATGGCTGCATTAAAGGCAGCCGAGAATGGTCATGATGTGACACTGCTTGAGAAAAATGAAAAGCTTGGCAAAAAGCTTTTTATCACAGGAAAGGGTCGATGCAACGTGACAAATGCCTCCGATATGGAGACAATCATGAGCCAGATCGTGACAAATCCACGTTTTCTTTACAGTGCGTTTTCTGACTGCAGCAACACAGATGTCATGGAACTTATTGAAAACGGCGGATGTCCGCTTAAGATAGAAAGAGGTCAGCGCGTATTCCCAGAGTCAGATAAGTCCTCCGATATCATAAGCTGTTTTTCACGCCTTTTAAAAAAGGCTGGCGTAGAAATTATATTAAATAAAGAAGTAACGCATATCATCACCGAAGAAGGACGTGCAGCAGGCGTGTCACTTTCCGATGGAAAAAAAATAAGCGCCGATGCCATAGTGCTTGCAACAGGAGGTCTTTCCTATGCGTCAACAGGCTCCACGGGAGACGGACACCGCATGGCAAGAGAGCTTGGTCATACAGTGACACCATGCTTTCCGGCATTAGTGCCAGTTAACACAAAAGAAGACTGGTGCCGCACACTGCAGGGACTGTCACTCAAAAACGTTACCTTCACAGTAAAAGACGGCAAAAAGAAGCTGTATGAGGACTTTGGAGAGATGCTGTTCACTCATTTTGGCATCAGCGGACCACTTGTATTAAGTGCAAGCAGTAAAATCGTCAAAAAGCTTGATAAAAATCCGCTTTCAGCTTTTATAGACTTAAAGCCGGCACTTACAGACGAGCAACTTGATGCAAGACTTTTACGAGACTTCTCACAGGAAAAAAATAAGCAGTTTAAAAATGCATTAAATGGTCTGTTCCCGGCAAGACTAGCAGAGCAGATCGTCATTTTGTCAGGCATTAATCCAGACAAGGAAGTAAACGCCATCACAAAAGAAGAACGTGCCCATCTTGTTTTTTTAACCAAAAATCTCCCATTGACCATTCTTAGTGTCAGGAGTTATAATGAAGCCATTATCACGCAGGGCGGCGTCAAAGTGCAGGAAGTACAGCCAAAGACCATGGAGTCAAAGCTTGTACAGGGACTGTATTTTGCAGGCGAACTACTAGACATTGATGCCCTCACAGGGGGCTACAACCTGCAGCTTGCATGGTCCACGGGAAGCCTGGTGGGGGATAGTATTGTATAAATACGTGAATAGCGTGACAAACACTTCACCGAAACGCCTCGCAGAAGAATCGTAAAAAGAAAAGGAGACAAACAAATGGGTTTTAACATCGCAATTGATGGTCCGGCAGGAGCCGGAAAAAGCACCATCGCAAAGCTTGCAGCAAGCGAGCTTTCATATATATATGTAGATACAGGCGCCATGTACCGCGCAATCGGTCTGTATGTATATCGTAAGCATGTGCCAGAAGAAGATACAAATGCTATTGGAGAGACTGCGAAAGAGACAGAAGTTTCCATTCATTATATCGACGGTGAGCGCCATGTATATTTAAATGGTGAGGATGTAAGTGAAGAGATCAGAAAAGAGCATATCGGTCATATGGCATCTGTAGTTGGTGCAGTGCCGGATGTAAGAGAGCATCTCTTATCACTTCAAAGACAGATTGCACAGGAAAATGATATCATCATGGATGGAAGAGACATTGGTACATGTATTCTTCCTAATGCAGATGTAAAGATCTTTCTGACAGCAAGTGCCGAGGAAAGGGCAAGAAGACGCCACTTAGAGCTGCAGTCAAAGGGCGATAATACGCCATATGACGTTGTGCTTGCCGATATTAAAGAGCGCGACTACCGTGACACGCACAGAGATATCGCACCGTTAAAGCAGGCTGATGATGCTGTATACCTTGATACGTCAAATATGACAATTGAAGAGGCAGCAGCAAAGGTAGTAGAGCTTGCAAAGGCGGCACGCTGATGGAAGTAATTCTGGCAAAAAGCGCGGGCTTTTGCTTTGGCGTGCGCCGCGCAGTAAACGAAGTTTATCGTTGTCTTGAGGAAGAAAAGGATACACCAATCTATACCTTTGGCCCAATCATCCACAACGATGAAGTGGTCAACGATTTAAAGAATAAAGGTGTGCAGGTAGTTGACACATTAGAGTCGCTTGCAGCACTTAAAAAAGGCATTGTCATAATCCGCTCCCATGGTGTTGGCCGTGACACCGAAACAAAGATGCGTGAGCTTGGCATGCGTGTCATTGACATGACATGTCCGTTTGTAAAAAAGATTCACCGTCTTGTAGAAGAAAAGTCAAAAGAAGGCTACCAGATCGTCATAGCCGGAAATCCTGTGCATCCAGAGGTTGTAGGCATTGTAGGATGGAGCACAGACGGCGCATCAGTTGTAAAAGATGCAGAAGAAGCACAAAAGCTGGTATTAGACCCTAAAAAACCCGTTTTTGTGGCAGCACAAACGACATTTCACTACATTAAATTTCAAAATATAGTTGACCAATTAGAAAAAAAAGAGTACAATATAAATTGCGTTAACACTATCTGCAATGCAACCAGAAACCGGCAGGAGGAAGCAGCCAGTCTCAGTAGATGGCATGCTGGTCATAGGTGGGAGTCATAGCTCCAACACGCAGAAGCTGTTTGAAATATGCAAAAAAGAATGTAATAATACCCATTACATACAAACCGCTGAGGACCTAGACACCAATTGGTTTTTGACAGCAGACAGGGTGGGTGTTACAGGAGGGGCTTCAACCCCGAATATAATCATTGAGGAGGTTCTACACCATGTCAGACGAATTCGGACAATTATTAAGTGAGCAGAAAGAAGTTGCAATTAGCCAGGGCGCAGTTGTATCCGGTCAGGTTATTGCAGTAAAGGAAGACGAGATTGTCCTAAATATAGGATATAAAGCAGATGCTGTCATTAGCCGCAACGAATTTACCAACATCCCGAATGCAAATCTGTGCGACCTTGTAAAGGTTGGCGATGAGATCGAGGCTAAGGTTGTTAAGATGAACGACGGCGAGGGCCAGGTTCAGCTTTCTGTACGCAAGCTGCAGGCAGAGAGAGGAAGCAAGGTTCTTGAGGACGCATTCGAGAACAAGACTGTATTAAAGGCAGTTGTTACTGAGATCTCCACTGGTGGATTAAGCGTAGTAGTTGATCAGACCAGAGTATTTATCCCGGCAAGCCTTGTATCCGATGTATACGAGAAGAATCTTGAGAAGTACAAGGGACAGGAAGTTGAGTTTATCGTTACTGAGTTCAACCCGAAGAAGCACAGAATTATCGGTAACTGCAAGGAGCTGATCATCGAGAAGAAGAAGAAGATGCAGGAAGAGCTCTTCGCAAAGCTTGAGGTTGGTCAGACCGTTGAGGGTACTGTAAAGAACGTTACAGATTTCGGTGCATTCGTAGATTTAGGCGGAGCAGATGGTCTGCTTCACATTTCTGAGATGAGCTGGGGCCGTATCGAGAATCCTAAGAAGGTATTCAAGAGTGGTGATAAGGTTAAGGTTCTTGTAAAGGCAATCGATGGAAATCGTATCGCACTGAGCATGAAGTTCCCGGAGGAGAATCCGTGGAAGGATGCAGAAGAGAAGTTTGCAGTAGGTACTGTTGTTACTGGTAAGGTAGCACGTATGACTGACTTCGGTGCATTCGTAGAGTTAGAGTCAGGTGTTGATGCACTGCTTCACGTTTCTCAGATTTCCAGAGAGCGCGTAGAGAAGCCACAGGATGTTCTGTCCATCGGTCAGGAAATCACCGCAAAGGTAGTAGACCTGAACGTAGATGCAAAGAAGATCAGCCTGAGCATGAAGGCTCTTGCAAACGATGAGGATCAGGAATAATCCGTAAGAAATACATCAAATAAAGTGAATTTAAAAAGACCGGGTAGAAAAAACTACCCGGTCTTTTTTTAATTAAAGCAAGTGAAGAAAAGCAAGCGGTTCAAGAAAATAATTCCGGCGGTGCTTCCTGCGCCTCCTCAGAAGGAACAGGTACAGCACATCTCAGTGCATCTTCGAGTACATTATGTGCATAGGCGAGAATAAAATCAGGATCAGCTATATATTCTGTAAAAAGCTGCTTGGAAGAATACTCCTCTTTATAAAGATCAAACATATCCTCATGCGAGAGCGGAAGAAAAGTACTGCTTTTCTTTGTGTAGCAGGTAGAAGCACTTGCCTGAACACGATGCTCCGGATCTACATATTGGCCGACCTTCTTATGAACAGCGCGGTCCTCATCAGGAAGATAATAATAATCCTTATAATTATCAAAGAAATACTTTAATTCCCCGACAAAAGCACGAATCTCAATAATGATCTGGTTCGCACGGATCGATAAACGGCAAAGCGGCAGCTCACGCGTCACAGCTACCGGGACCTTAACAGAACAGTCCACCACAATAGTAAGAGAGGACGATGCAGTGCTTAAGGAATAGCCGGCAAGTGTCCACTCACTGCGGAATATATCAAGATAAGACAAAAGCGGCATAATCTGAGGAAGAGCCTTTAAATCATCCTCATTGTGAAGAAGAAGCACCTGATAAAGACGCTTATCACCAGTCTCAAGATAATCGTGATAAACAGCGATCATCTCCTTGCCGGTAGCCTGATCTAGTCTTGAAATATTTAAATAGCTTTCAAGTGTTGCAAGTTTTAAGTTCTCAAGCTGCAGAAGTGTTTTTACAGGACGCAGGTGGCGGTACAGATCAAAGCTGCGAATATTGTCAAGCACATCAGTATTAAGGCCATAGGCAGCAGCACATTTCTTTAAAAAAGGAAGATCAAAGGTTTCGCCATTAAAAGAAACAATAACCTGATAATTTTTTATAAAAGAAAAAAAGTCCTCAAGGATCTCCTGCTCAGAATTAAGCGAATCAGAAAACCACTGTCTGATATGCCACTCCATCTGCTGATGATAGACCGCACCAATCAGATAAATAGAAGAGGTAGCAGGTGTGAGTCCTGTCGTCTCAATATCAAGAAATACAAGATCCTTTAAGGGTGCAATCGCATGAGAATCATAAAATTGCGGGATCGAAAACGTTTTACTTATAACAACCATTGAAATTCCCCCGTTATATAAAAAATCACATTAACTACAAATCTTAAAAATTTCTTACATTATAGCATAATAGAGGAGAGAAGTCAAACCTATTCCTATTATACGATTTGCATTAAACAGAGATATATATGTAAACTATGATTATAGATAATTACAATAAAAATGAAAAAAATCGCAAGAAAGTATGAAAAAAAACCAAAAAAGGTACTTTACAAAGTGTTTGAAATGTGCTACTGTTTAGACAAGCGAAAAAAACAGCATGTTCACCAGTTCAACTGGCAACGGTGAAAACTTGGAAGGAGTATGGAATATGCAGGGAGATGACAGCAAAGAGGGCAGAGACAGCAAACGTTTAAGTCGCGCGGAGCTTCTTGAAATGCTTATCGAGCAGTCAAAAGAAGTCGAGTCACTTAAAAAGGAGGTGGCGAAGCTTCAGAAACAGCTTGATGATCGGACGATTCAGTTGCAGCAGACAGGTTCGATTGCAGAAGCAGCTCTCGCATTAAACGACATATTCAAAGCTGCAGATCAGGCAGCATCCCAATACATCGAAAGTATCAAGCGTATGGAGCATGAAAAGAATGTAGAGTTCCAGGCGCTTCGTCAGAAGACACTCGATGCATGTGCTGTGATGAGAGAAGATACACAAGAGTATTGCAGACGGCTTCGTTATGAGAGCGAGGCAAAAAGAGACGCGCTGTATGCTCAGTTAGAAAAAGAAAAAGAAGAGATCGAGAAAAACAATTCTAGTGAAGGCAGCGATCCAAGCACATGGACGTGCCTTGAGACATCTCCCAGTGTAGGTGGAGGTGTCTCATGAAAAAAAATAAAAAACAACCACTTGAAGTGCCGCCGATAGAGGTTCTTGAAAAAGAGCTTCACAGAGAGCTTTACAAAAAGAGCTACAGGAGCACGCTTCGAAGCACGGTTTATACACTTATTACAGTTGCAGCAGTAGCAGTACTGGTGGCTACTTTAGTGTTACCTGTTTTACAGATCTATGGTACGTCCATGACGCCGACCTTATCAGATGGAGACATAGTTGTCTCTGTTTCTGGTTCGGAATTTGAAGCGCAGGACATAATTGCATTCTACTACAATAATAAGATCTTAGTAAAACGTGTAATTGCAACAGCAGGACAGTGGGTAGATATCGATGAAGAGGGAAATGTTTCAGTAAATGGAACACCTCTCGATGAGCCATACGTATTTGAAAAGGCGCTTGGCGAATGTGATATTGACCTGCCATATCAAGTGCCTGAAGGAAGAGTATTTGTGATGGGTGATCATCGAAGCGTTTCAGTTGATAGTCGAAGCACATCTGTCGGATGTGTGGCACAGGAGCAAATTGTTGGAAAATTAGTATTTTGTGTCTGGCCATTTACAAATTTTGGTCAGATCAAGTAGGAGAAAGGGGGCGTCTGTTTTGGAAAATCCGTTAAGAAAACAGATTCGTTCAATCATGAAGGATCATAAGAAACGTCAAATGTGGTATCGAATAGTCACCACGCTGGCGGTTGTTGTTGTGTTTGTAACGACATATATGCTGATTCTGCCAGCTATAACGATGGAAAACAAAGCAGAGTGTGGTATCACAGAGCACAAACACGACGCAAACTGTTACAGCTCGCATTATGAGAAGGAGAAAGAGCTTGCCTGTACGACAGATTCACTAGGTGTACATAAGCATATAGATGCCTGCTACGATGCAGAGCATAAGCTGATCTGTGGTTATGCAGACTTTGTGATTCATGAACATGACGCATCCTGCTACGACAAAGACGGCAATCTAGTATGCACCATTCCAGAGCATAAGCTGCATCAGCACACACCAGAGTGCTATCAGATGCAAAAGCAGCTAGTTTGCACACAGGAAGAATCAGTTGGTCATACTCATACGCCTGAATGCTACACAAAACAGCAGGGCGCATTAATCTGCGGCAAAGAAGAGCATACACACGGCGAAGGCTGCTACGATGCAGAAGGCAATTTAATCTGCACACTAGAAGAGCATACACACAGTGACGAATGCTACGAGTGGAATGACGTACTGACTTGTACGATTCCAGAAAGCGCAGGTCACACACACAGCGAAGCCTGCTATCAGGACGTGCAGGTACTAATCTGTGAAGAGCCAGCAGAGCTTCATACCCACACAGCAGAGTGCTACAAAGACGGCGTACTCGCATGTGGAAAGCTAGAATTAAAAGAGCATAAGCATAGCGAAACATGTTTCACAGAAAAGCAGGTTCTCGTAGAGACATTAATCTGTGACAGAGTAGAGCATGTACATACAGACGAGTGCTACAAGGGCAGTGGTCAGAAAGAAGAGCAGTCGTCAGTGGTTAGCGAGGAAGTGACCAGTGAGGAAATGGTCAGTGAAGATGCTTCAACTGAGGAAAACTCCACAGAAGAAATCAGTTCTGAAGAGTTAAGTACAGAAGAAACAAGCTTAGAGGAAGCTTCAACAGAGGAAGCGAGCAACCAGATCGAAGAGGGTTCAAGTGAAGAAACAAGCCTTGAAGCATCAAGCGAAGACGAAACAGAAGCAGAGTCTGAGACTGAGACAGCAGAAGAGGCAGAATCGAAATCCGAGGCTGAATCAGAGTCCGAAAGCGAGACAGAGGAAAGTTCTTCTATTGAGGCTGAGACCGAAGAAGAAAGCTCAGAGGAAGTAAGTACCGAGGAAGAGAGTTCTGAAGAGGAGAACTTCGAAGAGACTTCTACTGAGGAAACATCTGAAGAAGAGCTGACGAGTGAAGAAGCATCTACAGAGGAAGAAACTTCAGAGGCGGAAGAGGAGAGTAGCGAGGAGGCTTCCACCGAGGAGGAGACATCAGAAGCAGAAACAGAAGAAGAGTTAGCATATGACTTGAACAACTGGAATCTGGAAATAGATGGACCGTTATTGACGGTAGAAAAGAATATGTCTTCATCGAATGTGAGAAGAATGAGAAAAGCTAGTAGAATAGCTACTCAGGCAACTACTACAGGTGTTGATTTTGGACCGCATATTACGGGAATTATTTTCTCAAAAATTCAGAATGGTTACTGGGTTCCAATTGGTGATGGAGAATCCGTAAAAGAAGGAGATCAGGTAAGATTTTATATTTCATATAATATCCCTGATGGAAAAGTAGATTCGAGTAATAAGAAAATTTATTATCAGTTACCAAGCGGAGTTAAGTTACGTAAGGAGGAAAATGGTTCCATTTACAGAAATGGTGTTGCTGTTGGAACATATACAATTTCTCCAGATGGATTAATTGAAATTGAGTTTGAAGATAGCTTTGTTGCCGATGGAAAACAATTTAATGGAAATGTTTGGTTTGAAGGAACCGTTTCTGCATCTGGAACAAATGATAAGGGCGAACTTGAATTTGGCGGTGAAGGTGGAACTCTAAAGATTGATAGACAAGAGGAAACTTCGCAGAATGATATTTCTCTTGAAAAGTCAGGTTCTGCAAGCAAAGATGGAAAATCTGTTGATTATACGATTACTGCATCTTCCAAAAAAGGAAGTGGTAGCCCAGTTACTATAGAGGATTATTTTAGAGCATCATCACCTGCGTCAGCAGAGTTTGATCCAAATAGTTTTAAAATTTATAAGACTGATGACTATGGAAATCAAACAGAAGTGACGGGGTATACGCCAACATTTAGTAAAACAAATGATGGATATCCAAAGTTTACATTGACAGATTTACCTGAGCTGAAAGCAGGAGAAAAGTATGTTGTAAAATATACAGCCAATGTTTCAGTTAAGGGATCAAATGACTGGGATGGATCAGCTACATTAAATAATGGAGCAAAAGTATCCATTAAAACGGATAGCAAGGAAACTTGGAGTTCTGTTGAAATCTCAAAGGCAATGATCAGTAAGACTGGTGGTTATGATTCTGATAAAAATGAAATTAACTGGACAGTTACTTTGAATAAGGGCAGAAAGGATATTCAAGGATATACGTTCTCAGATAAACTTCCAGATGGAATTAGTTTTATCGGAACAGAATTTGATGTGGTTGATACTACCAATAATAATGCAGTTGTTGGTAAAGCTACAGTGAAAGCAGATGGAAGTATTGAATACACATTTGGAACTGACCAACCATATACAGGTGAATATCGAATAACTTATAAGACCACAGCTCCAGATAACAACGGAAAGGTTACGAATACAGGAACAATAGGAAAAGATGGTGATGGAAAGAGGAGCATAGCAGAAGTAGGCGTTTCACATCGTGACTGGGGAGTTAGTAAAAGTTATAAGAGTGAGACTGATGTAGATGCTGGAAGCAAGAAATTAACATGGAATACAAATGTTACTCTTCCAGATACCACTTTGACAGAATTCGTTTATAAAGATACTTTTATAGATGCGAGTGACGGAAATACTGGAAAACATTATGGAATCGCTAATGAACTGCAGGCAGAAATCGAAAAGAATTTTAGCTTACAACTTAGTGATAATACGAAACTTCCATATGAAAATGATCAAGTAACAGTGGAAGTAACCTATTATGATGCAGATGAAAATAAGATCGCTTCAACAGATACAACGCAGAAGGTAAAATCCTTTGAAATAAAGGTAATACCGAAAACTGGTGTTGATGTTAAAGCAAAATATATGAATCTTGAATCTTATAGCACATATGCCGATATATCAGCAATGCAGCCAGGAACTTCATGGGTATTCAAGAATAAGGCAGAACTTCCAGAACATCATAAGGAATCTGAAGCGCAGCATACGATAAAGAAAGATAAAATTCTATCAAAGCAGAGTATTGCGAATATTGGAAGAGACTATAATACTCCGCAAAGTTCACTAGGTATAATTCAGATGCCTCAGTTCGTGGACGGAACTAAGGAATTTACATATGATAGTTTAAAAAATGAGTATATTTACTATCGTATACTTATTGATGCTGAGAGTGCAAATGATCAGTCGATAACATTAACTGATTATATACCGAATGGTATGGTTATTGATGAGAAATCAGTGGAAGGTTGGTACTACTTCGAAAAGGGAGAGAATTATCAACACAGAGTTGATTATCATAATTCAGCTGGTCAGCAATGGTATGATTTTGCGGAAAATAAAAAGCCAATTGTTAGTATTCCACAAGACGGATCGTTGATGACAATTACGATACAAGACGGATATGCAACAGCAGCAAAGAATGGCGGAAAAACAGGATGGAAGTTGGCAATAACTTACCGCGCATCTATAAAGGATGAGTGGAAGGATCTCAATCTGACTGATAAGACATATGTTAATAAGGTTGAATGGGGATCGAATTCGGATTCACAGACAACTACAGTAACAAGACCAACTATTAAGGTTGAGAAAACAGCAGTAGTAGAGACTGAACAAGATGCTAAGGGTACTATAAGCGCATATTATGCGGCATATTCTGTTGTGATTAATCCGTCAGGTGCGAATATGAATCCATATGCAGATACATTATCGCTATCAGATACGTTAACTTTACCGCAAGGTGTAACAGCGTATTTGGATTTAGATAATACTGGATTGTATTATTATGATGTATCAAAAGCAGATTATAAAGGTACAGAACTTAGTTCAACCAGATATACATTACAGTATGATGAACAAAAGAATGTATTAAATTTGGTAGTGCCAGATGAAACTGCTTGTGTATTTGTTTACAGGTATCGTATTGAATGTGGAGCAGCGCATGCACCAGAAATAAGCAATAAGGTAAGACTATACGGAAAGTTTGAGTCATCGACAAGTACCATAATTCATAATCAAGGATCTGGTGCGTCTGTTAATAAGGGATCATTGAAGATTTATAAAGTCGATAGTGATGATTATACAAATCTTCTTGCTGGAGCTGAATTTGAAATTGAAAAATATGATTCACAATCAAAGATATGGAGTCGTGTGAGTGATGACAATCATCCAGATGGAAAGTATATTTCAAATGCGAAGGGAGAAGTTGAACTTCCGAAAGAATTTGTACAAGAAACATTGTATAGATTGAAGGAAACAAAAGCACCGTCAGGCTATAGTAAATTATCAAATCCAATTTATTTTGTATTTATGAAAGCGAATACGACAAAAGAAAACACGATTAATGCTATGAGTAGTGTTTTCTCAGCCGCTAGAGTAGATGCAGATAAAGTTAAGTTCTATGAAACAACAAGCAAAGATGCTGTTATGTATGTTCCAAACGAAAATACTGAAATTGTGGTAAAGAAAGTTTGGGAAAATAAAAATGGATCTACATTAGTAAATCCACCAACAGACAGCATTAAGGTTACAGTTTATCGACAGGAACAGCAGTTGGCAAAGTGGATGGTGACAGTAAATTATTGCTTAAAAGATAGTAATATTAAATCAGAAAAATACGAAGTGGCAAAGGGAAGTCATTTTAGTATTGCATTTGACGCAAATAGTATAGCCTATTATTTTACCGAAGAAGAAAAACAACTGTTCACAAAAACAACAAGATTAAACCAGTGGGGTGGATTAGATATTGTCTATGAATATAAAATAGATAATATTATGTCAGATACGGTGATTACAATTACTGAGAGTAACAATAGCGATCAGTATAATTACGCGCATCCGACTCCTGAATATGATTCACCACAGGCCTATGAGCCTATCACAGGTTCTAAGGAAGTGGCAGTTACAGGCAGTGGACAGAGACTAGAGAATATTTCTCTAACAGCTGCAAATAACTGGATGGCATCTTGGTCAGATCTTCCTAAGGCTAATGGAGATACTCTATATTACTACACTGTTGAGGAAACTGTCACAATACCAGGTTATAAAACGACTTATCTCAATAATAGTGGCATTCAAACTGGTATTATATACATTACCAATCAGAAAGAGGATGATAAAATCACCCTCCCAGAAACCGGTGGAACCGGTACCTATTGGTATACCATGGGCGGCGTGCTCCTAATAGCAGGGGCAGCGTTCCTGATATATAAAAAACACATGCAGAAAGGAGGCAGGAGAATTTGGTAACAAATTCTCTAACTTCCCAAGCATGGGGAACCCTCAATATACGCAATTCCTACGCATTATTCAGAGGGAGGGCATAGCCCAAAAACAAAAAAAGGATAGTAATAGAAAAGAAAGCGAGGAAGCAAAATATGAAGAAAATGAAAAAAGTCATGGCTCTGTTACTCAGCTTAGTCATGGTACTTGCAATGAGCGTAGTAGCATTTGCAGATGAAGGCGGAAGTGGTCTTTATACAATTACAATCAATAACCAGAAAGAGAACACAGGTCATACTTATGAAGCGTACCAGATTTTTACGGGTACTTTGGCTGAGGGTGTATTATCTAATATTAAATGGGGTAATGGTGTTACTGAAGCAGGACAGAATTATTTTGGTGATGCTGCTGCCAAGGCTGCAACATTAACAAAGACAGCTGATGCAGAAGCATTTGCAAAAGAGATAGCTAAGTATTTAACTAATCCAAATACAAGTAAAGAACCAGAAAGTCCTTATACAATTTCTGGATTAACAGCTGGCTATTATCTTGTTAAAGATGCAGATGATTCTTTAAGTAGTGAAAAAGATAGCTATACTTCATACATTATGAAGGTTGTTAAAGACGTGACAGCTACACCAAAGAGCGATATCCCGGATTTTGAGAAGAAAATTAAGGATACGAATGATACAACAGGAAATGTAACTGGTTGGCAGGATTCTGCTGATTATGATATTGGTGATGATGTTCCGTTTCAGTTAAAGGGTACAGTAGCATCTAACTATGATAAGTATGAAAAGTACTATTACGCATTTCATGATGTTGAGGATCCGGGTTTAACATTTAAAGCAGACACTGTTAAAGTGTATGTAGATGGTAAAGAAATTAAAAGCGGATATACAGTAGTTACTGACGGAAATGTGATTACGGATGGATGCACTTTTGAAGTGAAGTTTGCTGATTTAAAGCAGATTCTTGAGGTTAAAGCTAATTCTGTAATTACTGTTGAGTATGAGTCAAAATTAAATAATAACGCAGTTATTGGAAGTCATGGAAATGTCAACAAGGCAAAACTTGAGTTCTCTAATAACCCAAATGATTCTCAGGGTGGAGAAACAGGTAAGACTCCATGGGATAATGTTATTGTATTTACATATAGAGTAGTTGTTAATAAGACTAACGCTCAGGGTAATTCCTTGGCAGGTGCAGCATTTGAACTTAGCAAGAATGTTAATGGTAAGTGGGTAAGTGTTGCACTGGTTAATGCAACTAAAAATGAAAGTGGCGAGTATGTAATTGTAGATAAGGCAGCTACTAAGTTTGAGTGGAAGGGTCTGGATGATGGCGAGTATCAGCTGACTGAGGTAATTACTCCGGCAAGATATAATACAATTGATCCAATTACATTTACAGTAACAGCAGATCATGATGTTGTATGGACAACAAAGAATCAGGATGAGGTTTTGACAAGTTTATCTGGTAAGAAGGCAACTGGCGAAATTATCTTTACTGCGAATGCAGATAAGAGCGAACTTACAACTAATGTAGTCAACAACAAGGGTTCTGAGCTTCCATCTACTGGTGGCATGGGTACCACAATCTTCTACGTTGTTGGTTCTATCCTTGTTCTTGGCGCAGCAATCCTTCTGATCACCAAGAAGCGCATGAGCGCACGCTAATTATTAAACAAAGAAAGATTTGTGCAAGGTAATAAATAAAGTAAAGGCAACCTCCGTTACGTAGACGGCAGCTGAGGCGACTGGACTTTACGAGGCATCCTGTGTGGAGCGGGCTTTCAAAGTTTCCTAAACGAAAAAGAAATGTAGAAGGCGCCGCGGGAACAAGGGATGCCGACAAAGCCATCGCCGAAGCGCCTCGATACCCTACCGGGGCACACTACCCCTTTCTTAAAGAATCGCACAAAGTAACAAACTAGGTTGCAATCGGATGCCTCTCTTGGGGCATCCGGATACAACCGTGAGGAGAGCTTATGAAGTGGATCAAAAAAAATATGACTACCATCTTATTACTCTTGATTCTCTTGGTAGGTCTGTCCTTGCTGCTGTATCCGACCGTCAGCGATTATTGGAACTCGCTGCATCAGTCGAGAGCAATTGCCACATATGCACAGGCAGTTGCCGAAGTAGATGATAAGCAGTATGAGCACATGTGGGATGATGCTTACGAATATAACGAACAGCTCAAAAGTAAGTCAAACCGCTGGATCATGACAGACGAAGAGCGAGAAGAATATGAATCACTGTTAGATGTCAGTGACAATGGAATCTTAGGATACATAGAAATTCCAAAGATCAAGGTTTCCCTTCCAATCTATCATGGTACAGACGAAGGTATCCTTCAGATTGCAGTTGGTCATATCGAAGGCTCATCACTTCCAGTTGGAGGACCGGGAACACATGCCGTATTATCAGGACACAGAGGTTTGCCTTCTGCTAAGCTTTTTACCAATTTGGATGAGTTGGTAGTAGGCGATGAATTTTTAATTCGTGTTCTGGATGAAACATTGACATATGAGGTAGATCAGATTCGGATTGTAGAACCGGATGATCTGTCAGATCTGGAGATTGAAGAAGACAAAGACCTGTGTACACTGGTCACTTGTACACCATATGGAATCAATACGCATCGTCTTCTAGTTAGAGGACACCGCGTAGAGACAAAGGCAAGCGCAAGTGCCATTCGCGTAACAGCGGATGCGATTCAGATAGAACCAAAGTTGGTTGCACCAGCCGTAGCAGTGCCGATTCTAGTAGTGCTGTTGATCTGGGTTCTCTTGCATAGCCGCAAGAGAAAGCGATAATAGGAAGGAGACAAGATGGTATGAAAAGTATGAAAGTAAAGCGATATTTGCAGGGCCTGTTATTGATAATATGTCTGCTGGTAACATCATGCGCACAGATTATAGCAGTCAATGCAGACGAGCAGGATGTTTCATTGGAGATTACATTGGAGGACGAATCTACTCCTATGGAGGGTGTCATCTTCAGCATGTATCAGATCACAGACGGCATCACGGCACCAGACGGACAGTCATTAAAGTTTATGCCTGATTTCGAAGATTGTGGTTATAAGACAGATGTGAAGACTGCAAAAGAGCTAGTTGCACTGAGCAGACGCTTAAAGATCTGGATAGATGAGAAAGACATTCAGCCAACATATACACTGGCAACAGATGTGGCAGGATGCTGCAGTATTTCTTCTATTCCATTTGGTATGTACCTGATTGTTCCAAGTTCCTATGATGACTATGGCCCAGTAGTTATGTCACTTGTATTTCTTCCGGGACGCGATGCAAACGGCGATTTGATCTACCAAAACCGTATTATTCCAAAGCATTCTATTCCAGAAGAGGATGAGCCGGACGGACCAACCAATCCGCACGAGAGTAATTCAACGACACCAGAAGAGACAAGTCCAGAAGAAACAACTCCAGACGAGAGTACGTCATCTGAAGAAGAGACAACACCGTCAGAGCCAACAAGCCCAGCGGAGTCAACGACGCCGTCAGAGAGCAGAACACCGGAAGAAGAGTCGAATCCATATCAGCCAACGACTCCGGCAGCACCAACGACACCAAGTCAGACAACACCAACCACAGCACCACAAACAACAGCACCGCAGCCCACCACACCGCAGCCCACCACACCGCCAGAATCACCAAGACGTATCCTCGGTATCGAAGATCCAACAGGACGCATCGGTATGATGATGGTCACAGCAGGCGTAGGACTAATGGCAATCGCAATTGTGCTGATAGTAAGAAGAGAACTGAAAAAATAAAATTTGTGACAAAAGTTAAATATAGGTTTTTCATTGGCCGTCCACTATAATAGTAGTGGGCGGTTAATTTTTTTAACCCGCCTTCATATCCTCCAGCTTTGCTTGACTTTGCGCATGTAAAAGTGTACAATAACAGCAGAAAATTTGGAGGTGAATTTAGTGCTTAGAAAGAAGGAAGATGAGAAATACTTTAAAATCGCTGTCACGGGAGTAGCCATCCTACTGATCGGGATGGTCTGCTTCTTTTTGTTTTATCGAATCCGCGGATTTGGCGCCTTTTTTCATGATCTGATAGGCATTTTGGAGCCATTTATCTATGGCTTTGTTATTGCCTATGTGCTTAGGCCGACATGTCGCTGGTGGGAGAAGGAATTAAGGAAGCTTTTAGTGCGTGCCCATGTAAAACATGCGCAGGGAATTGCATCTGCACTGGCAATCACATTTTGCGAGCTTTTAACACTTACTATTGTAACTGCATTATTTATGCTTGTAATTCCGCAGGTGATAACAAGTATATTGTCACTTGTCAGTGTGCTGCCAGATCAGCTTGACAACAGCAATAAGTGGCTTCATGATATGTTAGAAAAATATCCGACTATGCAGCAAAGCTGGGATGGTTTATATGCAGAGCTGTCCACACGTCTGCGTGAATGGTTAAAGACAGATTTGACACCGATGCTTCAGACTATAATCAACGGTCTTAGCAATCAGGTAGTAAATATTGTTGGTTTCTTAAAAAATGCATTTTTAGGATTGATCGTTTCTATCTATCTGCTTGCAGGACGAAAACGTTTTCTTGCGCAGGGCAGACTGATTCTTTACGGTGTTTTTAAGGAAAAATGGGCAAGACTGATTGAGGATGAAATCATTTATGCCGATAAGATGTTTAGCGGCTTTTTAATGGGTAAGCTTGTTGATTCACTGATTATTGGAGTGATCTGTTTTATTGGAACGTATATGATGGGAATTAAGTCAGCACTTCTTGTCAGTGTTGTTGTCGGTGTGACAAATATAATTCCATTTTTCGGACCGTACATTGGTGCAGTTCCATCGACTCTTTGGCTGCTTCTGGAAAATCCGCTTCATGCATTTTATTTTTTGATCTTTGTTATTGTGCTTCAGCAGATTGACGGAAATATTATTGGACCGAAGATTCTTGGTAATTCCACAGGATTGTCTAGCTTTTGGGTATTGTTTTCTATCTTATTCTTTGGCGGACTTTGGGGCTTTGTCGGCATGATTATCGGTGTACCGTTCTTTGCAGTTATTTATGATGTTATCACAAGACTTGTAATGAGAGGACTTCGCTATAATCAAAGAGACGATATGTTAATGGCATATGATGAGCAATATGTCAAAAAGTCAAAAATAACGCCGCGGCAGGAAAAGCTTTGGTCAGAGGAAGAAAAGCAGGAGATGACACAGGAAAAAACAGAGCAAAAAGAACAGCCAGAAAGTATTATAAATGAAGGCGAGTCAGACGAGGACAGAAAGGAACTTTAATGGCAACAATACTTGAATGCAGTGAGCTGACGAAAAAATATGGTTCACACAGAGCGGTAGATAATTTGAATCTGCAGATTGAACGTGGTCGCGTCTATGCGCTGCTTGGTCCAAATGGAAGCGGAAAGAGTACGTTTATGAAGATGGCGGCAGGGCTGATTCATCCAAGCAGCGGCAAGATTTTATTTGAGGGGGAGTCAGTTGGTAAAAATAGTAAGGCAAAGACAGTCTATATGCCGACAGAATCGTATTTTTACTCATATATGACATGGAAGGATGCCGGTCATTATTTTGCAGACTTTTATGAAGATTTTCAGCCGCAGGTATATGAACAGCTATTGTCAACATTTTCATTGGAACCTAAGATGAAGATTTCAAAGATGTCTTCTGGTATGATGGCAAAGGGTAAGGCAGCGCTCGCACTTTCGCGTGATGCAAGTCTTATTATGCTTGATGAGCCGCTAAATGGCATTGACATTATTGCGAGAGATCAGATTTTGGAAACGATTCAAAAGTATTGCTCTCCAACGAAAACGTTTCTTGTGTCAAGTCATCTTGTCGATGACTTAGAGCGCATGACAGATGATGCTATATTTATGAAAAATGGTGGTCTTGTCATGTGTGGCAAGGTGGATGAGCTGACAAAACATCACGGAAAAACAATGACAGAGCTTTACAAAGAAGTTTATAGCGACTGTGTGATGTGATCATTTGGAGGACAGAAAAATGTTTCGTTTATCAAAGTATGAGCTTCGCAAAAATAGAACGGCACTATTTGTTTTGCTTGCAGGACTGGCAGCGCTGCAGATTTGCTTTTTGATTGCACTTCGCGGAAAGACGCAGGACTATGCAATCATATGGTCAACTATTCTTGTTTTGTATGCAGTAGTGTGCTATTTTGCCGTGTTTATTTTTGCAATTACTAATTATTATAGGGAAATTAATTCAAAGACAAGCTATCTTGTGTTTATGACGCCTGTGAGCGCTCTTTCCATAATATTGTCAAAGATGCTGACTGTTCTTGTGCTTGGAGTGATACTTGCGGCAGCGCTTGGTGCACTGGGATGGCTTGATTTTTCACTGTTTTTAAATCAATATTCCGTGTATAAAAGCATGGGTGAGGTGATTTCAGAGGTAATGAAAAACTTTGGAATTGATACAGCACAAGTAGCATCAATGGCATTGTTTGGTATTATTACGTTTTTGCTTTCTGTGTTTTCTACAGTGGCTATGCTTTATCTTTGCATTACACTGGCGGCAACACTTTTGCAAAACAGCAGATTGAAGCTTGTTGTTACGATTGCGCTTTTTGTGGCTGGCATATATGCAGAGTCAAAGATTCAAGGCGTAATTACAGATCTGCATCCGATGGTATATCGTGATACAGTTGATTTGATTTATCTTTTGCAGCAGTCGTGGCCATATGCACTTGCTAATCTGGTTGAGCTGGCACTTTTTATGATTCTTACAACGTGGCTTTTGGAGAAAAAGCTGTCGCTGTAACAGGTGTTAGATAGGCAGCTGTATTTTTATGGGGAAAGATGAAATGGTTGATGTAGAAGAGTTAATGAGTAAAATTAAATCTGGTGTCTGGAGTACACAGGATGCATTTGATTGTATAAAGGATTTAGAGCAGGAGTATCTGCAGAGCAGTAAGACAAAAGAGTGGCGTGAAGATTATAGTCTTGCCGCGTATTTTACCAGCTATGGTATCTTTGCCTGCAGCTACCGCGAGTGTGTATTTCCTATGATTGAACTTTGCCAGAAGCTGTTGGAGGACTGTCCTAATTCGGCAGATCAGGCATTGTATTATCTG
>ERZ791834.733-NODE-733-length-19843-cov-4.03078_pt1 | contig 19843 bp, 20 predicted proteins | sample MGYA00510293_ERZ791834 | MGnify/ENA primary metagenome ERZ791834 (study PRJEB30046, sample SAMN00715253) | human gut metagenome | study: EMG produced TPA metagenomics assembly of the A metagenome-wide association study of gut microbiota in type 2...
CCCGCCATGCGCGGCGGGTATTCACTTCATATTTTTTGCGGCTCTTGCCAGAAGCTGATTGAATATGGTTTTTTCATCCTCGGAAAATCCATGCAGCAGCATTTGCTCCGCTTCTGCCATGTATCCAGCTGCTTCCCGGCAGCAGGCTTCTCCGTCGGGTGTGATATGAACCAATTTGATTCTCTTATCGGAAGCATCTCCGAAAGCCTCCACGAAACCCTTTTGCTCCAAGCGGGAGATGATTCCTGCCACGGTAGATTGCGCGACACAGAATTTCCGTTCCAGCTCCTTCATGGAGCGCTGCTTCTGCTCGGCTTTTTGCAGCTCCATTAGGACCGAAATCTGCATCATAGTCAGGTCTTTGCCTCTCAGGGTGTTGTTCGCTTGCTTTTCCAGCCGGTCATGCAGCAATTTAATCAGCTGTCCGCTGGGAATTATATTCGCCATAAAACCGCCTCCTTTTAAATTCGCAATAATGATAGCACGCTTTCGTTTTAAAGTCAATAGCAGGCTATTAATTTTTACGCGACCGTAGGTGCAACAAGGGCGCGCCTTGGTTTAGGCAAAGAATCAATCGCTATTTGCCGTATATGCAGTGCTTGTCTGATTTGCTGAGATGAGCTTGGAATGCTCTTTGATACATTGGACGGGACTTAAATGGTTATCAGGAGAAATGGATAACAGTTTACAGAAAACAGAATGAAATCATCTTTGATGCCTCGTTGGGAAAACTACGGGGTATTTTTGCTCCGAATCAGACGATACGGAGTATGGAAAGGTTAACTATGCGCATTTTCATATGCTTTTCGAATTCCATCCGGCAAGCGGTCAGGAATCAGTGCCTTTAGTCTGCCCTCACTGCCGTCTTTGATTGCCTGCTCATAGTACCAGCATTTGAATTTCAGCATATCCAGAGTGCGGTTCATCTTCGCCAGTCCCCGTAAGGGCGACGAGCAGAACTGTTAAAGTGGCTGTAACAATGGGTTATGTTTTTACTTTCTAATCCTATCCGCTTTTTTCGCTCCATTTGGCAAAAAAACTTATGCGGCAGTACTGAAATCTTTATCCCAACTCGACATCCAGCACCATCATCACGCCGAATCCAAACATGGTCAGCATTGCGGTGCTGGTGCGGAATGAGCCTATCCAAAATCAGCAGGAACAGGAAGCCAAAAGACGATAACAGCGGGAACAACCGCAGAAAAGAGCTGACGTGCTTGGTAGGGTCTTGATAGTGGGATTGCTCCGGCAGGAAGGAGAAGCGGATACGCTTGGTATTTCGCCACCACAGCAGGTCAATGATGACAAGATCAAACCCTCCCAGCCCTTCGCCCAGAGTCAGGAAAAACCAAAAGGCTGTTACAAAGCTATTCAAGTCGAGGATATTTTTCAATGCCAACCCTAAAACAGAAAACACGACTGTAAAAAGAAGCAAATTGGCAAGCAGGATAGCTATGATGGATTTCTCCTGCGGTGCAGCTTTCCCCAGCACCGGATGTTCTCATACCGCCTTCTGGACGGCATCGGGATAGGAACGGAGTCCGGCAAGATTTTTCCTGTCCGCACCCGTGCCAAGGAAGCAGATAAACCAGTAAAGAAAGTAAAATGCAAAAGTGACGATCAGTTTCATATCAGGTCCTCTTTTTGTATCCGCAGTCGCAGTAAGGACCGCCGGAGGCGAGCGTGTACTGCCGCACAAAGTCAGTTGCGCCGCCTGCCTCGCTCATGGTGTAGTCCAGACGGCACAGCGCAGGAGTGAGGTCATATAGCCCCAGCTTTTTCATCAGCACACAGATGCCGCATTTGGTAAAGCGTCCCTCGTAGCCTCTGCCGTCGGGATATTCGTAAAAGTCCATGTTCCACGAATAGGGGTTTCGGTCGGCGGCTCTCTGCGCAGCGGTGGCTTTCATGGCAGCAATGTCCTTTGCGGTAAATTTGCTTTTCCGCTCCTGCGGCAAAACCATTTCATCGGCTTTGTCATCATGGCGTTAGCGTAGTAGACGGTCAGCCGCTCTATATCCGGGCGCTTCGGCATGGAGAGAATGAACGCACCGATCATCGCACAGTTGACGAGGTTCATCTTGAACCGGTCGCCCTTTTCAAATTCGGGCAGCTCGGAGATAATTTTCCTGTATTTCGGCTTTGCTTTTTTTGTGATGGCTTTTGCGGTGTCCGTATCATAGCCGAATACCGCTGTCAACTGGTTTCGGAAGGACGGCACAAACAGCGTCCACATACCGAAAGGCATTCCTATGTATTTCATATCGCAGCCTTCTTCCATGATTCAATGGTGGCGGTGATACGCCGATCAATATCCACACGAGCCGATTTGCATTCTTTCGGGTGCTTCTTCGCACTCTGAAATGCCATTTTCACAAACAGACCCGAACCAACAGGCAGCATGATCTTTATCAGACCTTCGGGGAAAACAAAGTGCGTAGCATAGGGATATATCGCTGTTTCTACCTCGCAGGTGTGTGGGCGTTCTGCCAATCGTTTTTCCATGCGCCGAATGTATTTCGCTGTGTCCCACAGCACATCATCCTCTGCGCCGATGAGCAGGAGTTTCCCCTTGATATTTTCCACCTTGATAAATTCGGCATCTGTAATAGGATGTGCTTTTTCGGAATCGTCAAAAAGTTTCCATGAGTTGACCATATCGCCGGTACGCTTGGTTTCGGCAGCAATGCACTGCCAATACTGCGGGTGTTGATAAACAAATGGCATATAAGGCAAAGGCTCTCCTTGGTAAGAAAAGAGAGATTCACCCTCAATAGGCCATTCTTTGCAACCGTCTTTCTTGCCTTGCATGAATCCCTGCCAGATAAAATCGCTGGGTGTCATGCCGATGGTCAGGGTAATATCCGCAAAGTAGGATGCCGCTGTCAACGCCAGTGTACCCGTTGTAGATGCACCCACAATACCGATTTTGTGGATACCGTGGTTTTTTAGCCAGTTAATTGCTGTTTCCACACGCTCCAATGGATAGTTGTGATGACCATAATCCTTTTTTGCCGGGGACATGGTGAGGACATGGATGCCCTGCTTTAAAAGCCATTTCACGCAGGAACGAGCCATATAATCTTCCGGATCATCTCCGATCATGGCGATTATGGCACATTCAGATGGCGTTTTACACGCCCAATATGCACCGTAAAAGCCATCTGTTTCAACGTCAAAATGGATGTGTTTCATAATGTATTCCTCCTTACAGCAGCATTCCGATCCCCGCAAGGATTATGGAAATCACCGCCATACCAACTGTACCGGCAAGCCATTTTCTGTATTTGTCAGTTTTTGAGATGTACGGCATCAGATTCTCCGTCCCCGGAATCACCCACGCCTTGGTATGTCCGACCCAGTAGCCGTCAATGCCAAACCGGTCAATTAGATTCATAACGGACAGGATGACGAAGCACTGCCAGAATACAGTCAAAAATCCACTTGCGCCATTGAGCGTATACACGCATAGCCACACATACGCTATATAAATCGACAGGCAAACAATTTTCAACACGATGGCTTTTCGCCTGATTCTTTCTTTTGTAGTCAGTCCCAGTTCAATGCATCGCTGCTGCACCGTGTCACTATAAAGATGCACCATTCCGACAGCGCCCTTGCGGATGCCGATGGCACAGACCAATACCAGCAATGCGCCCAATCCTAATCCTTCCAAAATCACTTGCAGTAACATTATGTATTCCTCCTAAATCCAGCCTCATCCACATATTCGGGGTGCTCTTTCAGATATTCATCCCTGTCTCCGCATATGCTATAATCGCACTTACAGCCGTCCGCACAGGTTGTCATCCGTACCAACCGTGCGTGGAGCAGCTCCATAGCAGCATAATCGGGATTGCAGATGGCAGGCATAACTTCCAATAGGTCATGCTGTTTGGCAAATTCCGCAATGGGGCAGGCAGTAAACTCGTAATAGATGGGCTGATTCTTCTTTCCCCCAAGATCCGTGCGCCAGTCCGAGAGATATTCCACATACTGCCGCTGCGCCCACAGCAAAGTGCAGGTGTTTCATTGCTTTCCCGCCATGATATCCTTTACCAACTGCGCCCAGCGCTCTGGATAACAGCCCAGCAGCTCCTCGTGCTGCAAGTCCTGCTCGTGAATAACTGGGTTTGCAAAGTGCCGTTCATAGCGTTTGCGGTATTTCTCGCCCATTTTGAGCGCATAGAAAATATGAATCTCTGTTCCCGGAACGTTGATCTTGTCCGGCAGCGGGGTGACGAGATCGGAATAGAACTGATTCTTGCAGCTCTGCATGGTCACATAGGGCCGTGCACCGCCAAACATATCCATGAACGCCTGCACATAGCTGCTCGTTTCCGCCTTTCGCTTCTCAAGGCACTTTTGGAGGAGGCGGCTTTTAAACTGCCCGTCCCGAAGCAGCGGATAGATCAGCGGCAGCAGCAGATTTGTTTGCAGCTTTGCCACAAACGGGGATGCCTGATCAAGGTCGGAGCTGCCGAGGATGCCATAGGCTATATGAATCCTCTGCCGCGCCGCCAGCAGTCCAACGAACGAGCCGCCCAGCGAGCAGCCGTAAGCCGCACAGATGCGGCCGCCGCAGTTCTCCCGAATATATGCCTCGATTTTTTCCGTTTCCTTTATCATGCCGGAAAACTCCGTGCGTTCCGTTTCGTCAAAGCCGTCGTAGCTGACGCAGAGGACACGGACGGTATCGGACAGCAGCGGGATAACTTTTCCAAAGTTGCTCTTCCAGTGGCAGCAGGTGCCGGGAAGCAGCAGGATGACCGGGGCAGTTTCTGCGCCGAAGGAATAGATTTTCATCTCCCCACTCCCTTCAGAAAACCGCTTTTTGCCATTTTTTCTGTGTCGTCCGATTCGTCATAGGCATCATAGGGCGCAGACGGGTCATGTGCTCTCTTTTTGAACGGGGAGCACAACGCTTCTCTGTGTGCAAACGCAAATTCAAAATTGTCCGTCCAGCCGGTGTGGCCGGTGAGAAACACCGGGTGAAGTCCACGGCTTTGCAGCTTCTGTTCCAAAGCCGCCAGCGATTTCACCGCCAGCTTGTTATCCTCTGCCAGAGCGGAGATAAAGCTGTATCCACCGTCCGCACCGAACCAGATGGTGTCACCGGTGAACAGGTATTTGTCATCAATAAGATAGACCATATGCCCCCAGGTGTGGCCGGGGACGAGAAGGCACTCGATCCTGATCTCGTCGATGTCCAGAACCTGCCCCTCTGTAAGTAGCACCTTCTCATTGTTGATAGTGACCTGCGGCAGCCTATAGAGATGATAGATCACCTTGCGGCGGACTTCTCCGGTAAGGTAACGGTTTTCAATCTCACCAATGTAGAGCTTTGCATCCCTGAACAGGCCGGGGCTGTCCGCCTCTACTGCACCTACATGGTCGGTGTCCTGATGGATGATGAGGATGTGCCGGATGGACTTGGGATCGATCTCCAGCCAGCCCATTTTTTCTTCCAGACGGTCGTAATTGTACCCGGCATCGATCATGATGGTGGTGTCGCCCTTGCGATAGAAAAAGATGTTGGCCACCCACTCCCGCACGCAGGCCACGTGCTCATCCACCCAGCCCGTGTTCAGGGGCTTGAAGATCTCCTTGCCCCGGTACATCTTGCTCATGGCTTTTCTCTGAAACTCGGTCGCTTTCTTTGACATGGCGCATCCTCCTCACTTTTATAACGCAAATCTATTTTTAGATTATCTCATTCTTCAATTTCTCAGCAAGCAGCGCCGGATGGTTGAGGATATCCCCGTGTCCAAAATCCGAAAAGCAGTGAACTGTCAGTTTTGGGTAAACCATCCGCAGCTTTTCAATGGCTTTTTTCATATGCCCCTCCCGCTGCCCATACCAGCAGGCCACCTCCGCGTCCGGTTGAGGTTCCGGCATACAGCGGTACAGGTACAGTCCAATCTTCCATGTGGCATAAACGGATTCCAGACTGACATGGTCCGGTATCCTATCCAGCATAGTTTGCATGCCTGCTTCCGTCTGCCCCATGAAGCGCAGCGCCCATGCGGGCATTTTCTTTGTTCTCGCCGTCTGATACTGCTTTTGGGGCATTATTCTCAGAATCAACGGGTTCCAAATGCCAAAATCCAGATATTCCGGCCCGCTGAGAATCATCCTGCGAATTTGGATGTTTTTCGACGCTTTCAGGTATACGGCCGGTCCGCAGCCGAGGGACTCTGCATAAAGCGCATCCAGCGTACCATCGCAGTTCTGGATCAGATAGTCCTCCAGCTTGTCAGCCTGTTCCTGTGCCGTAGTATAGGTCGTTTTTCCGGTACCGTCGAAGCCGTCAAAGCTGACGGCATAAACATCAAATTCTTCTTCCAGCAGCGGAATCACATCTTCAAACTGCCGCCAGCACATCAGATTTCCGTGCAGCATCATGATCTTTTTTCCGACCGGATTGCCAAAACGTTTGATTTCCATTTTGCTTTCTCCTTTACAGCAGCATTCCTTATTCCTTCTGTTTTTTCCCCATCACACACAGCCAGCTTTTCTTTTTGTGTATCTGCACCTCGTAAAAGCCCGCCTGCTCCAGATACGCTTTTAACTCAATGTCTTTGTAGATGGTCATGCCGCCGATGATTTCCGTCCACTTCTCGTCCTTATCCGTGTCGCCGTTGCTCTCGTTGCAGATGAGAAATGTTCCGCCGGGCTTCAGTACCCGGTAGACTTCCTGAAAGCATTTCGGCAGACCCGGCCAAAAATAGACGGTTTCAAAGGCAGTGACAACATCGAATTTTTCATTTTCAAAGGGCAGCATCGCAACGCTGGCTTCCAGTACACGGCAATGTCCCTCCGCAATTGTCTTTGCGTTCAGCTTTTTAGACTTCTCTACGCTGACGGAGGAATAGTCGATACCGGTCACAGTTCCATTCGGGCACTTTTTCAGCAGCCTTTTGATGTTTGCCCCGCCGCCGCAGCCGCAGTCCAGCACGTTGGCATCCGGCGAAAGATGCAGAAATTCAAGTCCCCATGATGCCACAGGTGTATGCCTAAGATTCATCATGGAAGCCATGATTCTGCCACCAAGTCCTACAGGCTTGCGGGTGTTCTCAAAAAATGACATTCTCCTTCACTCCTTTTCCAGAACGATGATCTTATTGGAAATATTCCGCACGGCGGGTAACTTGTCCAGTAACTTGTAAATTGGCGCAAACGCCGCCATTCCTTCGCAAAGACTGTGTTCTTCGACAAATCGGAAGTCCGGCAGCAGCGCCGCAAGAGCCGAACCGTTCTTCACGCCCCAGGTGAATTTTGCATGGCTGCCCTCAATGGACTTTTCCTTGAAGCGCTTCACGATCATCGGGTTCATTGTTTCCACAAATACTGTGGCTTTCTCAAAGCGGCTGGAAATCACTGCAAAAATCTGCTGCACATCTTTTGTGTTCAGGTACATGGTCAGCCCTTCAATGACGATCAGCACCGGCACAGTCTGCTCGCTGATTTCGCCTCCCCAATCGTCCATGGCGGACATTGCAATCTGCGAAATTGTGCCGCTTTCCGGCAGGAGCTTCTCCCGCACCGCCACCGTCTCCGGCAGGTCGAGGTTATACCAATGCGAGTAACCAGACATCCGATAGCACCGGGTGTCCAGCCCGCAGGCGATATTGACGACCACCGCACCTGAATGCGTCGAAAGCCACGATTTTGTCAGCTTATCCAGCACAATGGTGCGGGCAATAACGCCGCTGTGCATGGCGGTATCCTTGTCGGCAAGGGAAAAATCGTAGTCCAGCTTTTCAATGATTTCCTCTGCTTTTGCATCGTGAATGGTTCCGCGGCCTCGACTTTCTTTCGCTCTTGCATAAACGGTTTGCAGCATGGTCTCCGGCACGCCGGAGAGCTTGATTTTTTCTTTCATGTCATACTTCCTCCGCTTGTAAAGTCAGAAATTTTTCCGCATACCGGCAGAATTTCCCCGGATGCACCATCACCAGCTCCGCGTGAGCCATCTTGGGGATGCCATGAATGCGCGTCTGGGGGAAATAGCCCTTGATGAACCGGATATCCCGCCTGCGATCCTTCTTTTCGTCATCACCGTACCAGTAGGTGATCTTTGTGCCAATTTTCGCTGGGAGCTTCGGAAGCGCATAGTTGTTGGCAGACCAGAATATGCTACGGATCGTTCGGTCTGAAAAGGTTTTCAGATAGGCTGTCATGGCGTCGTATTCTTTTTTAGGGTCATGCCCTGCTGGGGTAAACCGTTTCGGCGGAAAAGCCGCTTCCAGTACCTTTCGGCTGTTTGCCGCCATTTTGAAAGACAGCACATCCCGCGCCAGCAGCAGCTTTCGCATCAAGAAGGGCAGCTGATAGGGTGTGATCCCGCCGTCAATGATGGCTCGGCCGATGGGCATTTCTCCCAATGCCAGCATACGGGTCAGACAGGCTCCGCCCATGGAACAGCCATAGGCCCCGTCCAGTTGTGAGATGCCGCAGCTTTTCAGGTAAGAGATCACCGCATCCACAGTCTGCTCCACGGAGGTGAAGTCCCCGGGGTACTCCGGCTGATGGCCGTCATACACCACCTGAAAAACGTGCCAGCTCTGAGATAGCTGTGCGATCGTGTCGGCAAAAGCCCACACCGGCTCTGCCGTGCAGGGGAAAAACAGCAGCGTCCGCCCATGTTCCTGCCCGTGTTCCAATATCTGCATGGTTCATCCCTCCGATTTTACGCACTCTGTGTAAGCCAGCGGAAATGAGGCTTTCAGCACGGTGCTTTTCTGCACCGTCCAGCCGTTTTTCCGCAGAAATTCCAGATATTCTTCGCTCGTCCACTTGCTGTGCAGTGGAAAGCCCGCCAGCTTCATGAAAAATGCCTTGACCTTGCCGAAGAAAGAATTATCCGCGTGGGTGAAGGTCGGCGCAACCAGAACGCCGTCGTCCCTCAGCACCCGGCAAATTTCGGAGAGAGCCTTCTCCGGCTCCGGCACAATATGCAGGGCATTGGCTACGATTACCACGTCAAAGCTTTCGTCGGCATAAGGCAGGTGGAACATATCCTGCACCGAAAAGTGCAGCTTCGCAGATTGATTATCCCGCCGCGCTTCTGCGATCATCTCCGACGATGCATCCGTGGCCTCGATATGATTGGCGCTGCTCACGATATTTTTGGCAATCGATCCCGTGCCGGTGGCCAACTCCAGCACCGTTTTGTGCCGCACCACAGGGCGCAGCAGCTCGTATAGCCGCTCGTAAGCTGCCGCATCCTTGCGCATGAAGCGGTCATAGATTTTCGCCGTGCGATCCCAAAATGTTTTCTTCATAATAACACTTCCTGCCTTAAAATTAGCTTTGACTAACTAACGACTTTTTGAAAAGCCGCCATTCGGCAGCTTTTCGATTTACTCAAATAATTCTTTGCAAGCACCATGCACCAGCGTTTCCAACACCTGTGGATGCAAATTGCCGATTTCACCCTGATGGGAGACGGTTAAGATCAGCCCTCGTATAGTTGCAATAGCCAACTCGACACCACCATTCGGTATAAGTCCACTGTCCGCCAAAATCTGACGGATGTGTACCTCGTCATTATGATAGTGGTCGGCTTTGATGTCAGCCGGTATTCGCCGCAGCAGATACTCCGCATCATTTTCAATAAACATCATGGCTTTGGTGTCGGAAAGATATTTACAGGCAGCCAGAATGATTTTTGCAGCCCGCTCTGTTGGAGGGATTTCTACATTATCCTGCAAGGCTTTCTCCGCTACGGCATACGTTTCCGCATGAATATTTTCCAGCACAGCAAAGAACAGCAACTCTTTAGAAGGGAAGAACTTATAGAATGAACCCTTTGCAATGCCCACCGCTTCCGTGAGCTGTTCCACCGATGTTTTCCGCATCCCAATGGTCACGGCACAACGCAGCGCTTCGTCTAACGAATCCTTGCGGATCATTGCATTTTTCTGTTCTGTAAACGCCAAGTGATAATCTCCAAAACGATTTGATCATTTTTGTTTTTTCAGTCATAATTGTACTCTTTGTATTTGTCCCTGTCAACCAGAACCGCTACAGCACTTAAGAAGTTGGTAGGTGCTGTTAGATATCGTTTTGCGTATCCTGAAATAGAAAAATCTTTGAAACTTACAGGTGCGAATAAAAGCATCTTGTTGAAGACGCTGCGTGCTGTTATTGGAACGCTTGATCCTACATTATCATAGAGATTATCCGTCAAATCAGGCAATAATCATAGAGATCGAACCGGAATTGATCCGTATAATTAGTTTTCCAGGCATTGATCGCTCTATCCCGATGCGTGTGATTGAGGCAGGGGAACGTTTTTCATCAAGATATTATCGGAATAAGCGTCTGGGAGAGTTCCTGAAGGAACTGGAATTGTCAGAGGGTAAATCAACTGGAATACCGACCATACAGGAAGAACTGCGGAAAAACGGATCTCCAAGAGCAACATTTACCACAGATGAGGACAGGCGTGCAGTGACGGTGGAGATACCGATTCATCCAGCGTTTCTGGAAAAACCATCGATTGGGGATGGAAATAGTGATGTTTCATCAATGAAATCATCGTTTGACAGTAACAAAACCATTGATTCATCAACAAAACCATCGTTTGATGAAGATAAAGTTGATGTTTCATCTGCAAAACCATCGATTGGTGCAACGGATCAGACAAGAACTATATTTGAAACAATAGTATCTAATATGAATTGTAAGGATAGAGTAAAAGTTAATATTCGGCTTTTATATGAGACAGTTGGAGATAATATATTTGGACGTAAAGATATTATAGAGATAGTTGGTTTGTCCCCAGATCCGGCAGGAGATATGATCAAAAAGATGCACGCAGCTAACTGATCGAACCTGTCTCTGGGCATGGAAAAGGCAAATACAAGTTCCTATGATATATGATAGCCGAGGCTATCAATCTAGAATAAAAAGGCCATGCAGTTCCCTGCACAGCCAATAGGTGTATTATGTAGTAATGAGGCTTAGTGGGTTTGTAACGCATTTGCAACAAACAATGCAGAGAATCCCGTAAATACGCCACTTTTCCACTATGCAAACGATAATTTCAGTTCTCAAAGAGATAATTCAACAGAATATCAGAAAAGAGCAAATTTTCCCGAAAACATCGAGTTTTCGGGGATTTCTTTATATTCCGATAAATCTATCAGACACCACAAACACACAAAAAAATCTGACGGTAGATATGCAAGCATATCTATTCGACAAATACCGCGATAACGAGATTACAATCTCGTCCAGAAACAACAGCAACAAACAAGAGCGTATGTAAATCTTATTCTAGATAAAATGAAAGATATGGTGGATTTTGGGGTTAGTGTCAAAACAGCAGCTGATATTAACCAATTAATCAGAAATCGCAAAAAATGGATAGAATGCATGAATTATCGCGAAATTGCATTTTGGTCCCGGTGATTCCCCTGCTGCTTGTGGTCGGCATCAGTCTCCTGTTATGTACGGTGATTACCTGGATGGTTCTGGAGAAGAAAGGAACGATTGTGGAGAGAATGAAGGGGGAGTGATTGAGCAGTATGCAGACGAACAGGAACTGGCTGCACTGTGAGCCTTGTCCATGCTGGATAGCCAGTTTATAATACACTTCCCGGGAAAGCCGGGCAATAGATGAAGCCTATCCGCTCTGGTGAAAAGGTAAGAGTTACAAATTATTTTTTATAATTCAGAAGCGCTACAATGGGTAAGGTCATAAAATCACCATGAATTCTTGGTATGTACTCATAAGCGTCCCCCCTTTTCTGACAGGAATCGTACGGAGTGAACAGTAACCTGAGAAGTGCAATCAGCATAGAGTGTAAATGTTGTAAAAAAATGATAAAAATAAATATAAATACATAAAAATAATGGTTAAAATGACTAAGGTATGATAGAATAATAGAAAACAAAAAAGCCGTTGCACACGACTTTTTTATGCCGCACCCTGCGGCGCCAGAAGGCGGTTTCGGGTTTCCCCTTATTTGAACTCGTCTTGTTAATACATGATTACCATAGCATCAGAAATTTCAAATGTCAATATATTTTGGAGGCTTTTTTATGAATTCTGATAAAAGAGAAGATTATTATGTGGGATTAGATATGGGTACGGGATCACTGGGTGGTGCTGTTACGGATACACAGTATCATCTGTTGAAAGTAAAAGGAAAAGATTTTTGGTTTGTAAGGGAATATGAAACTGCAAAATCCCAATTAGACAGAAGAACCCATCGGATCGCAAAAAGAAGGTTGCAGCGTCATAAGGCGAGGATCGGATTGATCCGGTCATATTTTGCAGAGGATGTACTGAAACATGATCCACTGTTTTATATTCGACAGGATAACAGCAAATATTACCAGGAAGATAAAGATGCCAGACTGACTACAAAAGACAGCCTTTTTGCAGACCCGGGTTATGGAGACAAAGAATATCACGATGACAAAGAATACCCTACGATTTTTCATCTGCGGCAGGCACTTTTAAGAGATCAAATAAAAGACGAAGAGAGATATTCACGCTTCCTGTATCTGGCGATTATCAACATGTTCGAACATCGTGGACACTTTCTTTTGAATACAGAATCCAGTGATCTGAATGCAGATATGATAAAAGATGTAGGTGAACTGGTGATGAATGCTATCTGTGGTGTTTCGGAATATGGTTCGGTTACCTATAAGGAAATCATAGAAATTCTGGAAGATAAGAATATTTCAAGGACTGCTAAGAAGGATCAGATAGCATCTAAAGTCGATATCAAAAAATCGGAGAAAGCACAGATGGAACGGATCAAATGCCTGTGCGGTATGGAAGCAGATGCCAGAGTCATGTTTGAACTCAAGGCAGATGAAAAGATTAAGATCGCATTTCAGCAGGCTGCTTTTGAAGATGAGAAAGAAGAAATCGAAGTTGCGATTGGAGAAGACCGCTATCTGATCATAGAAAATATGAAACAACTGTATGATTACAGTCAGCTGCAGTCTGTATTGAATGGATTCGATTATCTTTCAGACGCCAGAGTGCAGATGTACGAAAAACATAAAGAAGATCTGCATCTTTTGAAAAAGGTATATAGAAAAAATCTGAATCGGGAAATGTATGATAGGATGTTCCGCTCAGGAGAAGAGGGAAGTTATTGTGCGTATTCCAATTCCACGAATTCAGTGGATTCTCTGGCAGAAGCGAAAAAGTACAGAAGAAATATGAAAAAAAGAAGCCAGAAAGATCTCTATGACAGGATCAAGAAAAATCTGAAAGAGGTTCATGACGCGGATGCAGATGCTATTCGCAAAGAGATGGAATTAGAACGTTTTCTGCCCAAGCAGATTACCGGTGCAAATGGAATCATTCCAAACCAGGTACACCGAAAAGAATTAAAGAAAATTCTTGAAAATGCAGAGCACCATCTCGATTTTCTAAAAGAAAAAGATGAAAGTGGATATACGGTATCTGAGCGGATCCTGATGCTGTTTTCCAGTAACATTCCATACTATGTCGGACCTGTAGGCAGCGGATCAAAAACAGGATGGGCAAAGATACAGGAATCAGGACAGGTATTACCTTGGAATATGGAACAGAAGATTGATATGGAACAGACTTCAGAACGTTTTATCACGAATCTCATCCGGGAATGTACGTACCTTTCCGGAGAAAAAGTCTTGCCAAAGCAGTCTTTATCATATGAGAGCTATTGCGTTCTCAATGAAATTAATAATTTACGCATTCATGGAAAACGAATCGTACCGGAATTAAAACAGGATATCTACAGGGAAGTATTCCAGGGCGCCAGACTGGGAAAGAAAGTTACAAAAAAGAATATTTGCACATATTTGATAAACAGAGGACTGATTACGGAAGAATCTGAAGTTTCAGGTATTGACAAAGAGATCAATGCGTACTTGCCATCTTATGGAAAAATGTATGGCGTTTTTGGAGAACGTCTGAGAGAAGAAGCAGTTCAAGAGATAGCAGAAAAAATTATTTATTACGGAACTATCTATGGGGATGCCAAGTCGATGTTCCGAAAAAAACTGAATCAGTATGTTTCTGACGGGTGGCTGACAGAACCCCAGGCAAAACGGATTTCCGGTTATAAATTTAAGGACTGGGCAAGAATTTCCAGAAGTATGTTATGCCTGAGCGGATGTGATAAAAGTACAGGTGAGAAAATTTCTCTGATCCGGGCTATGTGGGAATATAATCTGAACTTTATGGAGTTGATCTACAGCGAAGATTTTACTTTTCAAAAAGAACTGGAAGAGAGAAGAAAAGCGTTAGGAAAAACTTTGCAGGAATTTCAATTTGAAGATCTGGACGAGTACTATTACAGTGCACCTGTGAAACGTATGATCTGGCAGGCTGTTCAGGCATTAAAAGAAATTACGCAGATCATGGGACATAACCCAAAACGTATCTTTATTGAGATGACTAGAACAGAGGAAGAAAAAGGAGAACAGGGAAGAAAGAATTCAAGAGAAAAACGTCTGTTAAAATTGTATGAAAGCATCAGGGACGAAAGAAACTGGGCCGCAGAAATAAAAAATGCAAATGCATCCGGAAAATTAAACAGTAAAAAAATGTATCTTTATTATCTGCAGATGGGAAGGGATGTATATACGGGAGAACCCATCGATATTGAAGATCTATTTGATGATAGCAGATATGACATTGATCATATTTATCCAAGAAGCTTGACGAATGACAACAATATTGAAAATAATCTTGTTCTGGTGTCAAAAACGATCAATCAGAACGAGAAAAAGAATGATTATCCGGTGCCGGAAAAGGTCAGAACGAATAAAAAAGTCCGGGATCTGTGGCATACACTTCATAAAATGGGATTTATGAATGATGAAAAATACAATCGCCTGACATCCACGGAACATCTGACAGACGATCAGCTTGCCGGATTTATCGCAAGACAGTTGGTGGAGACCGCACAGGGAGCAAAAGGAATCGCAGAGCTTCTGAAGGCGATGCTACCGGGAACGGATATTGTATATGCGAAGGCAAGAAATGTATCTGACTTCAGAAAAGAATACAAGATGCTAAAAAGCAGATTAGTCAATGATTATCATCACGCACAGGATGCATATTTGAATATTGTTGTGGGAAATGTGTATTTTACGAAATTCACCAGAAATCCTGTGAATTTTGTAAAGAAAGAAGCAAGACGTGATGGCAGAAACTATGATTATAATCTGTATAAAATGTACAGTAAAGATATCATAAGAAATGGAGAAATAGCTTGGATTGCAACAAGCGAACAGGGACCGGGAACGATTCGTCTGGTAAAGGAAACGATGGGAAGGAATACGCCGGTCATTACAAGACAGGCATTTGAACAGCAGGGAGAATTGTTTAATCTTCAGCCGGTTGGAAAGTATTCTGCTAAGAAGGATAATTATGTTCCACTAAAAATAAATGATGAAAAAGTGCAGGACGTAAGCAAATATGGTGGTTACACTTCTCTGAATCCTTCCTATTTTATCTTTATAGAACATGGACCGGAAAAAAAGAGAAAGAAATGTTTCGAAGTGATACAGAGCTATTATTCTGCTCGGATAAAAACGGAAAAGGATTTGATTGATTTTCTGGTACAAAAAGGATATAAAAATCCAAGAGTGATAAATGCCGGGATAAAAAAGAATGCACTCATAAAATACAATGGATATTTCTTATATATTATTGGAATGGATGCAAGAAAAAATATTGAATTTTCTAATGCAACGGCAATGTGCTTAAAGAATAACTATATACAATATGTTTGCAAGCTGGAGAAAATGAATAAGGCGATTTTGTTATCAGAAAAACAGAAAACAAATTTACACTGGGATGAAAGAATCACCTGTGAAAGCAATCTGGAACTGTACAGAGAACTTACAGAAAAACATCTGCATTCCATCTATCAAAAACATCCAAAAAGCATAGGAAATTGTCTTGCAGAGGGAGAAGGAGCATTTAAACTTCTTGATATCGAACAACAGGTGAAGATCTTATGTGATATCGTTCAGTATACATCCTTTCAGAGAGGAGTCTTCTCATTGAAGGTTCTTGGAGGACCCAAAGAGGTAGGAAGAATCCGAATATCCGGAAATATGACAGAGGCAAAAGAATGTAAACTTATCAATTATTCGATTACCGGTATGTATAAAACAGAAATGGATTTACTGAAAAAATAAGGGAGGGATAAGTATGAGCTGGCGGACGGTGATCATATCCAGCACGGCGAAGCTGGATTACCAGATGGGATATCTGGTGATCCGAAAAGATGATGTGACAAAGATTCATCTTTCGGAAATTGAAACAGTAATGATAGAATCCACATCGGTGTCACTGACCGCGACCCTCTTATGTGAGCTGACAAAGAAAAAGATCAAAGTGATTTTCTGTGATGAAAAGAGAAATCCTTCGTCAGAACTCATCAGTTACTATGGAGCGCATGATACCTCATTAAAAGTCAGGAATCAGATTGCATGGAACGATGATATAAAAAAACATGTATGGACAGAAATTGTGGCGGAGAAAATACGGATACAGGCGTTGCATCTGCAGCATTGGAAACGAGAGGAAGCAGATCTGCTTTATCAGTATATCAACGAAATAGAATTTGGGGATGTTACGAATCGGGAAGGGCATGCGGCGAAAGTTTACTTTAATGCTCTGTTTGGTATGGATTTTACCAGAAGTGCGGAAAATGTTACGAATGCTGCGCTGAATTATGGTTATTCACTGCTGTTGTCAACATTTAATCGCTGCGTGGTGGCCAATGGGTATATCACACAGCTGGGGCTTTTCCATGATAATGTATTTAATCAGTTCAATCTGGCCTGTGATCTGATGGAACCGTTTCGCCCGCTTGTGGATCTGAAAGTGAAAAAGATGGCCTTCCCGTTTTTTGAAAAGGAAGAAAAACATGAGATGGTTTCGTTACTAAAAGAAGAAGTAACAATCGGTAACCGAAACGAGTATTTGACGAATGCGATAAAAATATATACCAGGAGTGTCTTTGATGCATTAAATGATAACGATGTATCGCAGATAAAATTTTATAGGACAAATGAGTTATAGATATATGAGAGTAATGGTATTTTTTGATCTTCCGGTTATCACCAGTGCAAACCGTAAAGATTACAGGGATTTTCACAAGTATCTGATAAAGACAGGATTTCTGATGATGCAGGAATCGGTGTACTGTAGGCTGGCACAAAATTTCACAATGGCAGATGCAATTGTGGAAAATATCAGGAAAAATAAGCCTGCGGATGGACTGGTACAGGTGCTGAAGATAACGGAGAAGCAATTTGGAAAAATAGAATTTATTGTTGGAACGAAAAAAAGCGAAATTCTCGACACAGACGAAAGAGTGGTGATCATATGAAACTTGTGAATTCCAGATTAGGATTAGAAGTGGAGTTATCCGAAAATCAGGTTTTGAACATAACCGTTGAATCACCGGTAAAATTTTCAGAGGTTGTATATCATATTTGCAGACAGGCAGGAGGAGAAGAAGGAGAATTCATCCTTTCGGATATTGAAAAGGAACTGTCTATGGAAAAAAGGACGGTAGTGATTAATAATCCGTTGACGGTTAAATGTGAGGAAAAAAGGATTCTATCTCAGCTTTATAAAAATCTTTCAGAAAAAATATTAGAAGATCATTTTGAAGAATTTGCGACTGTGAATCAGAAGGTTATCCAGTTTATGGATAAGGTTACGAGTTCTTCCGAATATAATCTGACATATGATGTTGATTTTCAGGCAGCAGGTCTGATAAAATATTGTAATGTACATATGGATTCCTGTTATGATAATCTGACTGAAAAGTTTATAGATTATCTGAGAGCCATGAAGCAGATCTGTAATGTTGATATTGTTTTTGTGTTGAATCTGAAGCAATATTTCAGTACCGAGGATCTGAGAGAAATCTATAAACACTGTTTTTATACGAAGATGTATCTGATTAATCTGGAAGGAGTAAAATCAGACCCCATCGAAAGTGACAGATATGTTATTATAGATAAAGATCTTTGTGTGCTGGACCTTTTGTATTAACAACCTTCTATCGCAAGAAGATAACGACTCGGCGAGAACTGGATTTGAGGTTTGAGAGTCTTGTTAATACGGAAGGATTTCAAACGTCCACAGTAGACACGTATAGGCCTCCATAGTTTGAGAGTCTTGTTAATACGGAAGGATTTCAAACCTCTATCATACTGTCCATAACCATTCCATCGTTTGAGAGTCTTGTTAATACGGAAGGATTTCAAACAAATACTATCATCACTAGAGTTTAATATGAGTTTGAGAGTCTTGTTAATACGGAAGGATTTCAAACGGCTCATGGAACGAAATATGCTTGCGACTAGTTTGAGAGTCTTGTTAATACGGAAGGATTTCAAACATGATCTGCTACATCGTAGGAATGGGCTGTGTTTGAGAGTCTTGTTAATACGGAAGGATTTCAAACTCGCATTATTGAAATAATCTCTTGCACCATGTTTGAGAGTCTTGTTAATACGGAAGGATTTCAAACGAATCAAGTACGTTATGATCGGCCTGAAGAGTTTGAGAGTCTTGTTAATACGGAAGGATTTCAAACTGTTGTGCCGTCCTGTTGGCTTTTCCGGGTGTTTGAGAGTCTTGTTAATACGGAAGGATTTCAAACTAGTAAGGTCTTTTCCAGCTGCCGGGGTAAGTTTGAGAGTCTTGTTAATACGGAAGGATTTCAAACGTAACATCAGCGTTGATGACATCAGACATCGTTTGAGAGTCTTGTTAATACGGAAGGATTTCAAACTTGAGATACAAAATATCACCTCCCATATACGTTTGAGAGTCTTGTTAATACGGAAGGATTTCAAACGACAGATGCGTGATGTGTGGCGAAATCATAGTTTGAGAGTCTTGTTAATACGGAAGGATTTCAAACTCCAGTCGGTTCTTGCTTATTGATTCCGCCGTTTGAGAGTCTTGTTAATACGGAAGGATTTCAAACGTCGTTCCGCGACGACTGGGTGGTCGATCTGTTTGAGAGTCTTGTTAATACGGAAGGATTTCAAACTGGCAGGCTACGCAGTGGCCGATGCAGCTGGTTTGAGAGTCTTGTTAATACGGAAGGATTTCAAACCAGCCCTTGCCCCAGTATTCTTCCACATTCGTTTGAGAGTCTTGTTAATACGGAAGGATTTCAAACTGCACAGATGTGCTCCATGACGTTGTGCTTGTTTGAGAGTCTTGTTAATACGGAAGGATTTCAAACAAGGTCAAGATGCAGGTGAAAGCAAACTGGGTTTGAGAGTCTTGTTAATACGGAAGGATTTCAAACTCTGATGGTTCTGAACTGACTGATATGCAGCGTTTGAGAGTCTTGTTAATACGGAAGGATTTCAAACAACAATTACGATGTTGCTGACCACAGCAGTATTGCTGGTATCTGTTCTTATGACAGGGTGTACCAGCCTGACAGAGCCAAAGAACAGCACCCCATCCGGGACAGACGCGCTCACCGAATCAGACGGCTTTGGCGTGTACATCAAGCTGGAACGCGATGACACCAGCTCTATCGCCCTTCGGGGATTCCTGGATTATGAAAGACTGGTATGCGAAAAAGATAGTTACATTTGAAAATAGAAATATGGAAAAATAAATGATAAGACCTCCTGTGTGGAAAAAGATAACTCACAGGAGGTACTATAGTATACGGTATCATCAATAGATTATTCTGCAAATCCCTGCTGTTCCATTTCGTTTTCGACTCTAGATTCATTTCCTTGGTTGATGGAGGCGAACAGGTGACGGAATACGAAGCGGCAGAACGGACCAACAACCAAGAGTTGCAGTGGGTAAGCC
>ERZ791834.735-NODE-735-length-19830-cov-12.0168_pt1 | contig 19830 bp, 13 predicted proteins | sample MGYA00510293_ERZ791834 | MGnify/ENA primary metagenome ERZ791834 (study PRJEB30046, sample SAMN00715253) | human gut metagenome | study: EMG produced TPA metagenomics assembly of the A metagenome-wide association study of gut microbiota in type 2...
TTATGTGGGCTATTTTTCTTTTGGAAAGGAGCCAAAGGCGAACTTTCCTATAAAGTCAAAAAATGCCCTCTATTTTTCAAAATATGATGGCATGCTAAATATACCAGACGAATATCATGCGGTTCTGGATTCTCAATTAATTCTTTTCTTAAATGGTACATCGTTGGATATTGTTTATGATAATCAATATCTGTATATTCTTTATCTACAAATAATGGATACTTCTCACCTGTAGATTTATCTTCGAAATGCAATCTGCTTTCATTCAATCTTATGAAAAATGTAAGATCTTTCTTGACAATTTCTTCTGAAAATAATTCTTGCAATAAATCTATTCTTTGTTTCTTTCTTGATAATCTTCTTCGATTTGAGCGTTTCATTCTTCGTTCTGCTGCTGTATCTGCTGCTTCAAATAAACGAATTCCCCACATTCTTTTTCCAGCATATTTGTAAAGATTATAATTTTCATCTGTTACTGCCCATCCTACAGAATTTGTCCCTATATCTAATCCTAAATAATACTTTTTATTCATTTTCGTCCTTCTCCATTCTTGACAAAAGAAATCAATCTGCTTATAATAAAAATATCTCAATTGATTACCATATGAGATTACACTACACGGTTCAAATAACGAATTTTCGTAGTCGCCCTTTTTAGGGTTCCACATGGTGGTGGATTTAAACTCGCTTCGGCGAGTTTTTTATTTTATTATAAACAAATATTACTATACTGTTAATCTGTTTCTATTATATCTCTTTTTATATATATTCCTCAACATAATTCTTATGTTTTTTATCATTTTTGCATAATTTTTTCTTGTTTTATTTTATAAAATCATAATTTTTAGACAAAAATAAAGAGATATTTTCTTATCTCACGAAAATATCTCCTTATTTTTAAATCTTATAATCTCTAATTAATCTCTAACCTTAATATGCACTTCACGAAGCTGCTGTTCTGTAATCTCGTTTGGTGCTCCGCACATCAGATCCTGTGCTGTTCCGCTCATTGGGAAAGCGATGATCTCTCGGATGTTTTCTTCGTTGCGAAGTAACATGATCATACGGTCTACTCCTGGTGCCATTCCTGCATGTGGTGGTGCACCGAACTGGAATGCATTGTATAATGCTCCGAATTTGTCTTTTAATGTTTCTTTGTCATATCCTGCGATGTCGAATGCTTTTTCCATGATCTCCATGTCATGGTTACGAACGGCTCCGGATGATAATTCTACTCCGTTACATACGATATCATACTGGTATGCTAAGATATCTAATGGATCTTTTTCATTTAATGCTTCTAATCCACCCTGTGGCATAGAGAATGGGTTATGTGTAAATCCTAATTTACCTGTTTCTTCATCGATTTCATACATTGGGAAATCATTGATGTAGCAGAAACGGTATGCGTCTTTTTCTAACAGGTCTAATCTGCTTCCTAATTCGTTACGGATCTGTCCTGCATAGATGCAAGCAGCTTTTTCTGGTGCTGCGATGAAGAAGATTGTATCTCCTTCCTGTAATCCAGCCATTTCAGCTAATTCCATCTTCATATCATCTGGAATAAATTTATCAATCGGTCCTTTGTATTTCAGTTCTTCTTTGACTTCTAAGTATCCAAGTCCACCCATACCGATTGACTGTGCGAATTTTAACAGTTTTTCATGCTGTCCTTTGGAAAGTTTTGCATGAACATTGATCGCACGTACTGTCTGTCCATGGAATGGTTTGAATGTACATCTCTGGAAGAAATCTGTCACGTCGATGATTCTTAATGGGTTACGAAGGTCTGGTTTGTCACTACCAAACTGCAGCATTGCTTCTTTGTAGCTGAAGATTGGGTATGGTGCTTCTGTGATCACACTTCCTTCTGGTGCAAATTTCTTAAATGTCTCTGTTAATACTTCTTCTCCGATCTTGAAGACATCTTCCTGTGTTGCAAATGCCATCTCGAAGTCTAACTGATAGAATTCTCCTGGAGAACGGTCTGCACGAGCATCTTCATCTCTGAAGCATGGTGCGATCTGATAGTATTTGTCGATTCCAGATACCATCAGTAACTGTTTATACTGCTGTGGTGCCTGTGGTAATGCGTAAAATTTACCTTTGTATTTTCTTGAAGGTACTACGTAGTCACGAGCTCCTTCTGGTGATGATGCACAAAGGATTGGTGTCTGAACTTCTACGAATCCCATGTCTTCCATCTTTTCTCTTAAGAAACGGATGACTTTGGAACGGAATAAAATGTTATCTTTTACCTTTCTGTTTCTCATATCAAGGTAACGATATTTTAAACGAACATCTTCACGGATTTCTTTACTTGTTGCGATCTCGAATGGAAGATCTCTGTATACTTTTCCTAAGATATCGATCTTGTGTGCTTCTAATTCGATCGTTCCTGTAGGAATCTTAGGGTTAAATGTTTCTTCGTCTCTGTGCTGGATCACACCTTCTACAGATAAACATTCTTCTTTTCTTACATGGTCTAATAAACTTGTATCTCTTAATACGACCTGCATCACTCCATACATATCGCGTAAGTCGATAAATGATACTCCACCGTGGTCACGGATATTCTCTACCCATCCGGCGATCTTTAATTGTGCTCCGATGTCACCTTCAGAAATCTGGTCCATGGTTCTGGTACGGTACATGTCTGACATTTTCTTTTCTCCTTTTTCTTGTATTCTCTATCTTGCGTTCAGGCGGTTTTCTTAGTTCCCTGTCACCTTAAAATCAGGTACAAAAAAAGCCCGTCCTGAAATTGTTACTTCAGGACGAACTGTATATCTCTAGTCCGCGGTACCACCTGATTTACTGTCTTGCAGTCTCTCTTGTGTGCCGGTTAACGCCTAGCTTACGTCGCACCTACTGACAGGGTTTGAATCTTGTTCTATTCATGTTCTGCGTTCAGATTGATGCTCGGGAGTGTTCTTCGCATAAATTCACTTTGCAGGATTCTCACTATCGCCTGCTCACTGGGAACGATAATTTATGGTACTTTTCTCCGTCTTTGCCTATTGAGTGATTATATTATATTGGGGCTTGTGTTGTCAATAGGCTTTCTATATGTATATTTAGATTTTTATTTTTATTTGATCAGTTCCTGATCATTAAATAACGCATTCACTGCCTGTTCGTAATTCTTTAACGTCTGAACTTTACGGATCTTCTTTGCGTATTTTTCGTGGTTTGTAAACATGACCGCTGCATTGTTCCAGAATTCTTTCATCTTATAGAGAACATTTTTATCGCCGCTTAGGTAATCCTGATATGCTTCATAAAGTGTATCATGCATTTTCAGGAGTTCTCTTTTGGTCAGTTTCTGTCCATATTTGATTTCTCGTACAAGGGCTGGATTTCTTAACAGACCTCTTCCGATCATCACTGCATCTACATCTGGAAACCTTGTTGTGATATTGTCGTAGTCTTCTTTTGTTACGATATCTCCATTGTAACAGAGTGGATTTTCGCTGTGGTTTACTGCATATTCAAAGACATCCAGGTGTGGTTTTCCTTTATAGAATTCCTGCTGTAGTCTTGGATGGATCGTTAGTTCATAGACTGGATGGCGGTTGTAGATGCTTAAGATTTCTTCGAATTCTTCTGTCTCTCTTAATCCGATTCTTGTTTTAATTGAGATCTTCATATCTAATGCTTCGAAGATCTCTGTAAGGAAATCATCTAATACTTCTGGTTCTCGCAGGAATCCTGAGCCTTTTTGTTTGGCTACAACGGTTCTTGACGGGCAGCCAAGATTTAAATTGACTTCATCGTATCCCAGTTCTTTTAATTCTTTTGCTGTTCTGATAAAATCTTCAGAACTTTTCGTTAAAATCTGTGGTACGATATGTAATCCTTCATTATGTTCCGGCAATACATCCTGAAATTCTCTTGTTTTAAATGTTCTTTTTCCATTTGGCATAATAAATGGTGTGTAGTATTTATCGATTTCTCCAAATAGTTGTTCGTAAATGTTTCGGTATAAGTAAATCGTGATACTTTCCATTGGGGCATAATAAAATTTCATAATAACGATCAGTTTCCTCCATTTAAATTATACTTCTTGACACTCATACCATTATATATGATTTACGAACCGAGGGCAAAATATATTACAAATATTGAAATCGCCAATCCAGACTTTATTTTTTCAACAATTGATGTTATATTAGTAAACAACGAGTGAAAATTTGAGAAACATTGATACAATTTATCAGCGAGGTATGAATAATGAAAGAAATGAAACCGATCAAAGAAGGTAAAGTTCGTGAGATTTATGACAATGGTGACAGCCTGATCATGGTTGCAACTGACCGTATCAGCTGCTTTGATGTCATCTTAAAGAATGATGTCACAAAGAAAGGAACTGTTTTAACACAGATGTCCAAATTCTGGTTTGACCTTACAAAAGACATCGTTCCTAACCATATGATCTCTGTTGATGTCAAAGATATGCCTGAATTCTTCCAGCAGGAAAAATATGATGGAAACAGCATGATGTGTAAGAAACTTACAATGCTTCCAATCGAATGTATCGTTCGTGGATATATCACAGGAAGCGGTTGGGTAAGCTATCAGGAGAATGGTACAGTCTGCGGAATCAAACTTCCTGAAGGATTAAAAGAATCTGATAAACTTCCTGAACCAATCTACACACCATCTACAAAAGCAGAAATCGGTGATCATGATGAGAACATTTCTTTTGAAAGAAGTATTGAAGTTCTTGAGAAAGAATTCCCAGGTAAAGGACAGGAATACGCTGAACAGTTACGCGATAAGACGATCGCACTTTATAAGAAATGTGCTGATTATGCATTAGAACACGGAATCATCATCGCAGATACGAAATTTGAATTTGGTCTTGATGAAGACGGTAACATCGTCATCGGAGATGAAATGTTAACACCAGACAGCTCTCGTTTCTGGCCAGCAGACGAATACGAACCAGGTCATGGACAGCCATCCTTCGACAAACAGTTCGCCCGCGACTGGTTAAAGAGCAACGAACATGACTGGAAACTGCCTCAGGACATTGTTGATAAGACAATTGATAAATATTTCCAGGCTTATGAGATGCTTACTGGTAAAGATTTGTAAGTAGTATTTTGTTGTATGGGATATAAATAAAAGAAAAAGAAAGATCATGAATAAGCAAAGTGGCACTCCGCATTTTTGAAAGCGTTTTTTACAAATCGCTGGTCCGCGCCTGTTCCTTCGATAACTCACTGGCTGCGAGCCAAAATGCCCGCAGCTACGTTCAAACAATCGACCACAGGACGCTGCGAATTTGTAAAAAACGCATTCAAAAAGTGCTCATGTTGCCACTTTTGCTTATTCATGATCTTTCTTTTTCTTTTATTTATATCCCATACAACAGAACACTATTCAAACCTCCACACAGAGAATGTATGTTTTACTGTATTGATATCTATAATAAACTTCTGTCTGCCACTACATAAATTGAAAACTAATAACATTTAACATACACACCTACATAAATTTTTCAATCTTGTAATTGTCCTCACTTTAGACTTCTGGTATATGATAAAAACTAAATAAGCAACCGAAAGCGCAGCATTGGAATTTTGCCATATTTTGAACAAATTCGCAGCCCAATTGGACGAATGTCTGAGCTTCAAAAACTTTTGTCTTAAACAAAGCTTCAGAGCGAGTTTTCGTAGGAAATTGGGCGGATCAGCGATTTGTTCAAAATGTGAGCAAAATTCCACCGCTGCGCTTTCGGTTGCTTATTTAGTTTTTATCATATACTCAAAATCTACAGTTGGCCAACTACAAATTTAAAATTAAAATTTATCTTAAAATTTCTCGTCCAGTAAACACCACAATAGACCGTGGTTTCATCACATATTCACGATCAATGCGAATCTCTTCTCCTTCTTGATAGAAGTACTTTCCTTTCTCATCTCCATAAGTATCCACACTTAAGTACCATGCTCCATGATTTGCAAGGTTTGGAAGTGTGATCTTTACTTCTTCCCAATAAGCATTGACTGCTACATATACAAGATCGTCTTTTCCTTTTTTACGGTCATATCCTGCAAAGCTTACTGCCAGTGTTTTTGCATTTTGTGGTACTTCCATACGTTCTGCATTAACATCGTGTGCATGCATTGCTTCCATTCCGCAAACTGCATTGTCCAGTTTCTTGCGGATAACTGGATGTTTTTTTCGGTAATCGATCATAAATTTAAAGAATTCAAATAAATCTTTATTCTTCTCTAATAAGCTCCAATCAATCCATGAGATTTCATTATCCTGACAGTAGCTGTTATTATTTCCAAACTTCGTATTTCCGAATTCATCGCCTGAGAAGAACATTGGCGTTCCACGGCTGCACATTAAGATAGCACAAGCATTTCTGATCATGCGGTAACGTAATTTGAGTACTTCCGGATCTTTTGTATCTCCTTCCATACCACAATTCCAGCTTCGATTGTCATTTGCCCCATCGGTATTGTTCCAACCATTTGCCTCATTATGTTTATTATTGTAAGAATAGAGATCATACATTGTAAATCCATCGTGACATGTGAGGAAGTTGATACAGGAATTGTATCCAGCGTAATTACTGTTTCCATCAGAGTAATATCCGCCATACAAGTCACCTGAACCACAAATTCTCCATGCAGCACTGTTAGCTTCCCAGAAATCACCTTTTAGATAGCCTCGCATCGTATCACGGTACTGTCCGTTCCATTCTGCCCATCGTTTGCTGGCTGGAAAGTTTCCTACCTGATATAATCCACCTGCATCCCACGCTTCTGCAATCAGTTTTACATTCCTTAGAAGTGGATCATAGGCCAGACTTTTTAGTAATGGTGGATTATTCATTGGCATTCCATCTTCATCTCGTCCAAGAATGCTTGCAAGATCAAATCGGAATCCATCTACACGATAATGAACCGTCCAATGTCTTAAACATTCAAGGATCATCTGCTGTACTACTGGATGGTTGCAATTTAGAGAATTCCCACATCCACTAAAATTATAATAATTACCTTCTGGAGTTAATAAATAGTAGATGTTGTTGTCAAATCCCTTAAAACTGAAGAATGGTCCATTTTCATTTCCTTCCGCAGTGTGATTAAATACAACATCTAGAATAACTTCGATTCCATTTTCATGAAGTTCACGGATCAATTCTTTTAATTCCTGTCCTTCATTATTAACTTCCTCAGCAGCTGTATAACTGGCATTTGGTGAAAAAAATCCAACCGTATTATATCCCCAATATTCAACAAGTTGTTTCCCATCCACTTCTCTTGCGTTGATCATCTCGTCAAATTCAAAGATCGGCATCAATTCTACCGCATTGATCCCTAACTCTTTTAAATATGGAATCTTTTCTTTTAATCCTGCAAAAGTTCCTGGATGTTTGACTCCTGAGGATGAATGATTTGTAAATCCTCTGACATGTAACTCATAAATGATCAGATCACTCATCTCTCTGCTTGACTGTGGCTGTACACCCCAGTCAAAACTATCTCTTACAACTCTTGCATGATACGTTCTGGTTCTTTTATGTCCCCAGACTTCCTGTCCTGCAACAGCCTGAGCATATGGATCTAACAAAACTTTCGTTTTATCAAATAATAATCCTTTTTGTTCATCATTTGGTCCATCCACACGATAAGCATATTCAAAATCTTCAGATTTCAGATCATAAACAATCATAGAATAGACATCTCCGATCTTATATGATTCTGGAAATGGAATGATTGCATATGGTTCTTCTTCTCCTGGATGAAATAATAACAGATCACATGATGTTCCATTGCTTGTATGCACTGTAAAATTCACCCCACATGAAAATTCTGATGCTCCATTTAAATCAAAAAATCCTGGTCTTACTTTAAAACCATTAATTTCCATCATTGGATTTACCATTCTGACATCGTCTTTAATATAATCATTCAAAATATATTGTTTCAAAACTATCACCCGTTCTATCTTATTTTATCATCTTTCTTATTTATATTCTCTTAGTTTCCTAGATCGTCTGTTTACTTAAGACCGATACAAAAGTAACTCTCTGATCGATCCAGCTGCCTGTGATCGAAACCATTTTCCCCATCGTAAATGCAGCAACGATCGTTCCAATACCTAATCCATCCAAATATCCAAGCATCAAACCTGTTAAAAGCCCGGTTATTGCAAGACATAGAACATCAAATGTAATCTTGACTCTTGCATATGGTTTCTTAATGATCGCTGATAATTCTCTTGGAAATAAATCCGTTGGAATGATCGGAAGCTGACATCTGTTCTCTAAAGCAATTCCTATACTTAACAAAAAATAACTGATCAGGAAATACACAATCCTGCATGAAATCGTCTGTGGCAGGATCCCGATCCATAATTCATTGACATCTAATAATTCACTAAACGCAAATCCTGCAACGAAGCTGAACAAATAAGATGGTACAAATTTTCTTCTTAGGATCATAAGACTTAACACTAATGCTCCCTGAAATATATATGTCCATGTACCTAGTGATAAATCTTTAAATACCTCTGAAAATGCATAAGGTACACTTGAGATTGCCGAAATTCCAGAACCAGAATACAGCATCAGTACGACACTAAAACTATTGATCACAATTGCTGCCATCAACGCAAGCTCTCCTCTTAGCATTAGTTTTTCATTCTCCATTTTCATCCTCCAAGTCTACACATAGTCATAGATATAAGTTTAGTCCTAATTTACATATTTTACAAGTTATATTTTTTCATAAATCTATAGAAGATATCTATTAATCCTCTATCAAGATTAGATTCTGTACTTTTTTCTGTAAATATGATATGATTGCACTTGCATCTGTTCATGTTACATGTCACCTTAAGGTAACATGTAACCTAATGAGTAAATATCTATTATATAAGAACAGATATAAATTAATAAAAGAAATTTGAAAGAGGTTTGATTCATGTTAGAGCTTATACAATCAGTTAACAGTGCCGTGAACAACTTTATCTGGGGTGTTCCAGCCATGATCTGCATCATTGGTGTCGGATTACTGTTAACGATCAAAACAAAATTTTTACAGATCCGTAAATTCCCTTATGCAATGAAGGAAACGCTTGGTCGTGTCTTTAAGAAGCAAGATGCATCCGACGGATCTATGACTCCATTTCAGGCAGTCTGTACTGCACTCGCTTCCACAGTCGGAACTGGAAATATTGCCGGAGTTGCCGGTGCGATCGCAATCGGTGGTCCTGGTGCTGTTTTCTGGATGTGGATTTCTGCTATTCTTGGAATGTGTACGAAATTTTCCGAAGTAACACTTGCAGTTCACTTCAGAGAACGTAACCAAGAAGGGGATTATGTTGGTGGTCCTATGTACTATATCAAGAATGGTCTTAGCAAAAACTGGCATTTTCTTGCTGTACTATTCTCTGCTTTCGGAGTTTTAACAGTATTCGGAACTGGAAATGCTACTCAGGTAAATACGATCACAACAGCAATCAATTCTGCTTTGTTGAATTTCCACGTAATCAGTCAGTCTTCTGTTGGAACTGCGAATCTGATCATTGGTATCATTGTTGCAATTCTTGTGGCATTGATCTTACTTGGCGGAATCAAAAGAATCGGACAGGTAGCTGAAAGATTAGTACCTTTTATGGCATTTATTTATATCTTCTTTGCCTTAGGTGTTGTTGTTTTAAATATCGATCAGCTGCCTGCTGTTTTTGGTTCTATCATTAACGGAGCTTTCCATCCTGCTTCTGTGACTGGTGGTATTGTTGGAAGTTTCTTTATGAGTATGAAAAAAGGTGTCGCACGAGGCATCTTCTCAAATGAAGCCGGACTTGGTACAGGTTCGATCGCTCATGCCTGTGCTGATACGAAAGAGCCTGTAAAGCAAGGACTTCTTGGTATCTTTGAAGTATTTACTGATACGATCTTAATCTGTACATTGACAGCTTTGGTCATCCTCTGCAGTGGAATTCCAATTGGATTTGGTGCCGATGCTGGTGCTGAACTTACGATCAGTGGATTCACTGCTACTTATGGAAACTGGATCTCCATCTTTACTGCGGTTGCGTTATGTTGCTTTGCATTTTCAACCATTATCGGATGGGGATTATATGGAGCTCGTTGTATTGAGTTTCTATTCTCTTCTAAGGTTATTAAACCTTTTATGTTAGTATATTCGTTAGTTGCGATCCTTGGTGCTACTGTAGACCTTGGAATGCTTTGGAGTATCGCAGAAACATTCAACGGTCTGATGGCGATTCCGAACTTGATCGCTTTGTTCCTTCTATCTGGAACTGTAGTAAAATTGGTAAAAGACTATTTTCATGAGAAATAGTTGCACACTCTTGCTTTTCCACTTCGTTTTGCCTGGTAAAGTGCCTGATCGGCGCGTTTATAGAGATCCATGTAGCAGTCCCCGTCTTGTGGGGCTGTGCTGATCCCGATACTGATGGAGATATTATTTCCTTTCAATTCGTCGATCCTGTATGCTTGTGTTTTAGCCAGCAATTCTCCTGCTTTCTTCATTGCTATATCCTTTGTCTGGATATTCTTCATAATGACTCCGAATTCATCCCCACCGATCCTTCCTAATATATCTCCTTCACGAAAAGTGCCTTTTAGAAGTTTCCCGAATTTCTGTAACACGATATCCCCGACTGCATGTCCATAGATATCGTTGATCTGCTTAAAACAGTCCACATCCAAAATCAAAAATGCATGGGACTTATTCTCATCTTCTGATAAAAGTTCATCCGTTAACTGCTCGGTTGTTTCTTTGTTATATAATCCTGTCAATGCGTCAGTTTGTGCATATTTCAGTAATTCTTTGTTCCTTGTATGATTCTCATAAACAATATACAGGATCAATAAGGTCACCAAAACAATAAATACGATCATAAAGCTTATTTCGTAGTCTTCAATGAAGTTATATGACTGTTGTGCTGCCTGTTCTGGTAATGCATAACAGAGCATCCAACCATTGGCCCCCATTGGCATATATGCAAAGTAATGTCTTCTTGTCCCTTCTTTCTTGCTGTCTGCCGTTACAAGATTTTCTTTTCCTTCTTTAAAATCCTGTTTAATCTTCTTCACTGTTACTTTGTCTTTGATGATCCATTTGCAACAATATTTATAGAAATTATCTCTATAATCAAGATTCCAGTAAGATGTATCTCCTTCAAATGCAATGATTTCTCCGTTTTGCGCAATGATCATACTGCATCCTTGTCCATTAAAAAGATCTTCAAACAGCATACGACTTAGAGCTGTTACGTCATAAGAACCTCCAAGAGCTCCGATCACTTTGTGTTTGCTGTTATATACAGGAACTCCTAATACAACTCTAGTTGATCCAGAAATACTACTATCTAATGGATCACTTAATGTTCTTCTTCCACTGATCACTTCTTTAAAATATCTTCGATGCGATAAATTCTTTATCAGTCCATTGTCATAATGAGCATCTCCATTTGGCTCGATCAATGCAGTCCCACCAAAATCTGTATGTTTTGTGATCGACTTGATCAAATCCATATTCTTCTTTGCTAACAGATGGTCTGTCTTACCAATCTCTTCTGCTAATCCATTTAAGTAATCATATTGAATATCTAATATTGTTCTTAAATGCTCACTCTGTCTGACCACGTTGTTCCTCATCGTGTTTTTTGATCTTTGTTCAACAGAACGTTTTATGCAAAAGAAGAAAACAAAAAGTCCTACGATGACTGCCGCTAAGAATATACTGATCACAGCCGCATATTTTTTAATCTGTGTCTGATTCTTCTTCATAACTTTGATTCTCCTTGATTCTATATCTGGATATATTTTTGTTCTATTTAACTATACCAAAATTTGCTATATCCGTCTATTTAATCCTGTGAAAATCTTTTCTATATTAGAATAAAAAAAGAGAAAACTTTCGTTTTCCCTTTTTTCACAATGTTTTATTATTCTTAAGCGTTTTCAAACTGGCTATTATAAAGATCCGCATAGAATCCACCCTTGGCCAGCAATTCTTCATGATTTCCCTGTTCCACAATGTCTCCGTGATTCATAACCAAGATCACATCGGCATCTTTGATCGTTGATAAGCGGTGGGCGATCACAAAACTTGTTCTTCCCTGCATCAGATTATCCATTGCCATCTGAATTCGTTCTTCTGTTCTTGTATCGACCGAACTTGTTGCTTCATCAAGGATCAAAATCTTTGGATCTGCTAAGATTGCTCTTGCGATCGTTAATAACTGTTTCTGTCCTTGGGAGATATTATTGCTTTCTTCGTTGATCTCCATATCATATCCACCTGGCTGTGTTTCAATGAAATGATGTGCGTATGCAGCTCTTGCTGCTCCTTGGATTTCTTCTTCGCTTGCATCTAATTTACCATAGCGGATATTGTCACGGATACTTGCATTGTAAAGCCATGTATCCTGAAGCACCATACCAAACATTTCTCTTAGGTCACTTCTCTTGAATTCTCTGATATCATGGCCATCTACTTTAATGCAGCCTCCATTCACATCATAGAAACGCATCAGAAGTTTGATCAACGTTGTCTTTCCAGCTCCAGTTGGTCCTACGATCGCAACTTTCTGACCTTCTTTGACATCGACGGAGAAGTCATTGATGATCGTTTGATCTTTGTTATATCCGAAGTTTACATGTTCAAATGTTACATTTCCAGCAAGTGTATCAACAGGTACCGCGTCTTTTTCAACTTCGATTTCTTCCTCTTCTTCCAGGAATTCAAAGACACGTTCTGCAGATGCTGCGGTTGTCTGCATCATGTTACCTACCTGTGCTAACTGTGTGATCGGCTGGCTGAAGTTTCTTACATACTGTAAGAATGACTGGATCTGACCTACCTCGATCGTCTTCTTGATTGCTAAATATCCACCTAATATTGTTACTGCTACATAACCTAAATTCCCAACAAACTGCATCAGCGGCATCATTGCTCCTGAGAAGAATTGTGATCTCCATGCAGAATTGTAAAGTTTTCCATTTACTTCTTTAAATTCTTCGATCACGCTTTCTTCTTTGTTAAATGCTTTGACAATGTTATGTCCACTATAGATTTCTTCTACCTGGCCATTTAACTCTCCAAGGTGTTTCTGCTGTGCCTTGAAATATGGCTGAGATTTTGACATGATCAATCCGATCAATCCCATAGATAATGGAAGTGTCAATAAAACTGCGATCGTCATCGGAATACTGATACGGATCATCATAATAAATACACCGACGATCTGTGTCGCTGATGTGATGATCTGTGTCATACTCTGGTTTAAGCTCTGCCCTAATGTATCAACATCATTTGTAACTCTTGACAATACTTCACCATAGGTTCTGCTTTCAAAATATTTCATTGGCATACGATGAATCTTCTCTGAAATATCTTTTCTCATCTGGTAACTGACATTGTTTGATACATGTGTCATGATCAGTCCCTGAATAAATGAGAAAATCGCACTTGCTACATATAAGCTTAACAACATCAATAAAATATGTTTAACTTTATCAAAATCAATTCCACTTCCACCAGATACTTTGCGAACCAGTCCTTTGAAGATCTCAGTTGTTGCATCTCCTAAGATCGTTGGTCCAACAATGTTAAACACGGTACTTGCAATGGCAAAAATGATTACCATAACGATCGGAACATAGAAACGTCTCATATATTTGATCAGTTTGACCATTGTTCCTTTTAAATCTTTGGCTTTCTCGCCTGGTGCCATTCCTCTGCCTGGTCCACCCATCGGACCTCTTCTTCGATTATTACTCATGGTCAGACACCTCCCTTGCTTTCTTAAGATCATCTTCTGATAATTGCGATTTGGCAATCTGCTGATAAACCGGACAAGTATTTAATAACTCTTCATGAGTTCCTTTTCCTACGATATTTCCTTCATCTAAGACGATGATCTGGTCTGCATGAAGGATCGTACTGATCCTCTGTGCTACGATCAGTGTTGTACTTCCATTTGTTTCTTTCTGAAGTTCAGAACGAAGTTTCACATCTGTCTTATAATCAAGTGCTGAGAAACTGTCATCAAAAATATAGATTTCAGGATCTTTTGCAATAGCTCTTGCAATTGATAATCTCTGTTTCTGTCCACCAGATACGTTGGAACCGCCCTGTGCGATCGGTGAATCATACTTTTCCTCTTTCTCCTCAATGAAATCTGTTGCCTGTGCGATTCTTGCTGCACGTTTCACTTCATCGATCGTTGCATCTTCTTTTCCATATTTTAAGTTGGATTCGATTGTTCCTGAGAACAATACTCCTTTCTGTGGTACGTATCCGATCTTTTCACATAAATCATGTTGTTTTACATCACGGATATCCACCCCATCAACCAAAATACTTCCACGGCTGACATCAAAGAATCTAGGAATCAGGTTGATCAATGTTGATTTACCACTACCTGTACTTCCAATAAATGCTGTTGTTTTACCAGCTGGTGCTGTAAAACTGATATTATGAAGCACTGCTTCATCTGCATCAGGATAGCAGAAATATACATTTTTAAATTCAACTTCACCTTTTTTCTCTGGTAAAAATTCTTTTGGTTCTTCTGGATCTTTGATCATGACTTCCATATCTAAGATCTCATTGACACGTTCTGCTGCAACCTGTGCACGAGGCATCATAATAGATACCATGGAGATAAATAAGAATGCCATAATGATCTGCATTGCATACTGGATAAATGCCATCAGATCTCCAACCTGCATCTTTCCTGCATCAATATTGGATGCTCCAGCATATACGATCAGAACAGTTAAACCATTCATGATCAGCATCATTGTTGGCATCATAAATGTCATAGCTCTGTTTACAAATAAATTTGTCTTCATCAGATCCATATTGGCTTTGTCAAAACGTTCTTCTTCATGTTTTTCTGTACTGAATGCACGGATTACGGAAAGTCCAGTAAGAATTTCCCTTGTTACTAAGTTTAATCGGTCGATCAGTTTCTGTAAGATCTTAAATTTTGGCATCGCTACCTTAAATAATACAAAGATCACTAACATGATCGCGATCACACCGATAGCGATCGTCCATGTCATCTTCGCATTGGTTGTTAATACTTTGAAAATACCTCCAATTCCCATTAATGGTGCGTATACGACGATACGGAATACCATCGTCATAAACATCTGAATCTGCTGGATATCATTCGTACTTCTTGTGATCAATGAGGCTGTTGAGAATTTATCAAACTCAGAGTTTGTAAACGACATAACTTTCTCAAATACTTTCTCTCTCAGAATACGACTTAGTTTCGCAGCTAAACGTGCTGACAATAAAGTAACACTCACTGCTGCTGCCATGATCAAGAACGCAAGCCCGATCATCTTTGCTCCTGTCACTAACAGATAATGTGTCTGCATCTGGTCAATATCAAGTCCGATCGCTTTGTATTCTGAAGTCACAAAAGAAATCGCTGCCTGACTGATGATCGTATCTGGCATGTCTTTTGTATCCATGTTCTTCATCTGCGCCATCATTTTTTTCTGGCTCTTGCTTAAAGAAGCTGCTGCCTGTGGATTGGCCTGAATCTGTTTTGCCATCTGCGCTGACAACTTAAGCATTGCCTTTGACATACTCGTATCAAGATGTTCTCTGTCTTTTTTGGAGATATATCTTCTGACATATAAACGTCCGTCTTTATAATCTTTATATTTAGAATCTTTTACCTGATCTTTTGTATAAAGTTTATAAGCATCTTCCATATCATCTGCATCATCTTGTTTCATAAGAGATTTCAATGCCAGAAATGTTTCTTCTCTCATTACATCAGGAACTGCGTCTTCAATACCCTTCTGCTGAATACCAACATTGACGATATTGGAAGTAAATGTTGGTAATGTCAGGTCACAACTCGCCTGTAGGATCAGCAATAACACGATCGCAATGATAGGCACATATGCTTTTTTCAAATATCGAAATAATTTAAGCATCTGATTTTTCCTTTCTTTCTTTTTTTAGTATCTCTGTCTGTTCATCCAGACAATCACAAAATTTATTTAACAGTCTCTTGAGTTCTTCCTGCTCCTCTTTTGTAAAATACTCTTGAAGTTTTTCTTGTATCATGACAAATTTTTTATGACCGTCTTCACAGATACTTCTTCCCTTCTCAGTAAAATAAATTCTGCTTTTTCTTGAATCTTTTTCGTCTTGTTTTTTCTCTATATATCCATTCTTTTCCATTCGTCCAATCATTACGTTTAGCGTAGACGGCTTGACCTGCATCTTCTCGGCTAACTCTTTTTGTGTACAGCCTTCGCATTTTTTTAAATGAATGATCAGAGGCATCTGTCTCGGATGTATATTTTCTTCTTTCAAAAGCTCAAATCCATAAATCGCACTCTTATGATTCACTTTACCGATCAAACTGTAAATTCCTTCACACTTCTTCATGTATGCTCCTTTCTTTACTTTGAGTATTTTAATTAGATAACTAATCATTAGACGACTAATTGAAATTCTAACACTATGTATACAAAATGTCAATAATTTCTGTATTTTTATCTCATATGGGATTTTATCAAAATTTTCTAAAATAAAAGAACCCTTCAGCTATCACATAAGCCAAAAGGTTCTTCCTTGTTTCATTTACATATTCAAATATTTCTTTTAACGAATTAAGCGTTTTTTCCGCAGCATTTTTTGTATTTTTTACCGCTTCCGCATGGGCATGGATCGTTTCTTCCGATCTTCTTTCCTTTTACAACTGTTGTTGAATTTCTGGATTCTTTGTATAACTCTTTTCTTCTTTCTTCTGTAAGAATGTCATCCCATTCTTTTAAGTTGTAAAGCCATTCTGCACGACATCCAACCATGTTGTAATATAATTTCTCGAAGTCGATGTCTAAGCTTACCTGTGTATTTTCATCCATCTCTTCGATTGGGTTTGCTTCTTTTAAGCTGTCGTTGATCCCATCTAAGAATCCTACAAACATCTGTAATTCTGTCTCGTATTTGTCTGCTAATTCTTTCACTGTTCCAGATACAACTGTATCTTTGTCAGCTAATAATTGTTCGTAGATTCCTTTTTCAATGTTGAAGTAATTTAACCAGAACTGCTGTCCTTCTGCTGTTCTATCGTCAAATTTATATGCGTAATCACGCCATTCCTGTAATAAAGCCATGTTCATTCCATCCTTTTCTTTTAAAAATGTTATTTTCCTTTGATACTATAACAAATCTCTGGCTCTTTTTCAACAATCGACAGCAATTTTACATAAAAATCCCCCATTCCACGGCTTCGCAGAGTGGGGGAATACTTAAGGGGAGGATAAGTATTTTTCTATCCAGTTCTTTTATTAACTGGATATTCTTATTATGTCCTCTCTTTTGCTTCTTATTCACTTCTTTATAAAATTTTAAAATCAATCCACAATTCATCGTAAATTCTTACCTTAACTTTATCATCAAATGTATACTCTTCTACATCATCATGCTCAAGGTCATAAACGATAATCCTGTTTTTCTCTGGATCTACGATCCAATATTCTCTGACTCCAGCAGTACGATATTTAAATAATTTCACTCCATAATCGATTCTCCTGCTTCCTGGAGATACGATTTCTATAATAAAGTCTGGTGCTCCGTTGCATCCTCGTTCGTCTAATTTATCTTTATCATATACCACAGAAATATCTGGTTCTACATATGTTTTGTCATTTTCATCAAGGAAAACTGCAAATGGTGCTATATTAACTTCACATGCTCCATGATGTTCATCTATATAATCTGCAATCTTACGACTGATTTCAAAGCATATTCTCTGATGTCTTCTTGATGGAGGTGCCATATCATAAAGGTAGCCATCAATCAATTCTGTTCTTTTTCCTTCTGGTAATTTATAAATATCATCTAATGTATATATTTTTTCTTTTAATACTGCCATAGCGACACTTCCTTTCAAAAAGGTCTCTGGTATATTTCTATCTTATCACATTTTTCACTTTCAAAACATCAAAATCTATGCTAGGATACCTGTTAGATGTTTAATTTATTTACGAAAGGATTTTGTATGCAAAAACGTATGAAGCAGATCACAGCTATCCTGTTGATCGTTATATTACTTGCCATCATCGGATCTACCATCTTTTTTGCAGTGATCGGTAGTCAGTTGTTCTGGATGTCGTTATTTTTGATGTTCTTTTTTCCGATTTTTTTATGGGCAATGTCATTTTTATATAAATGGAGTAAGAAGAAAGATGAGCACTAAGAGGTTTATTTCCTAGTGCTCATTTTTTATTTTCTGATTCTTTCCAAATATTCTTTGATATTTTTCTCATATCCATTTTCCGTTGGTTCATAAAACGTTGTTCCAAGAAGCTCATCTGGAAGATACTGTTGTTTTACATAATGATCTGGATAATCATGCGCATATTTATATCCGATTCCATGTCCTAGTTTCGCTGCGCCTTTGTAATGAGCATCTCTTAAATGATTAGGAACTGCTCCGATCTTATGATTTCTGACAGATTCTAGTGCCTGATCAACTGCCATATATGCTGCATTGCTCTTTGGTGCACTGGCTACATAAGTGACTGCCTGTGCCAGAATGATCCTTGCTTCTGGCATTCCGATCCGTTCCACTGCCTGTGACGCTGCAACTGCTACCTGTAATGCCTGTGGATCAGCATTTCCAACATCTTCGGATGCACAGATCATGATTCTTCTTGCGATAAATGTAACACTTTCTCCGGCATCGATCATTCTTGCCAGATAATAAATAGCTGCATCTGGATCTGATCCTCGCATACTTTTGATAAATGCAGAAATCACATCATAGTGATTATCCCCGTCTTTGTCGTATTTTGTCACTCTTCTTTGGATACATTCCTGTGCTACGTCGATATCGATATGAATTTTTCCATCTTCAGCAGGTTCTGTTGTTAATATTCCAAGTTCGATCGCATTTAAAGCACTTCTTGCATCTCCTTCTGCCATATCTGAGAGAAAATCCAGTGCATCATCGGTGATCGTTGCTCCATAGATCCCCATTCCTTTTTCGTCATCTGTAATAGCTCTTACGATCAATTTCTTAATATCTTCTTTATCTAATGAATGTAGTTCAAATACATTAGATCTTGAGATCAACGCCTGATTTACTTCAAAATACGGATTCTCTGTCGTTGCTCCGATCAAAATGATCGTTCCATCTTCTACAAATGGCAGCAGGTAATCTTGTTGTGCTTTATTGAATCTGTGGATCTCATCGATAAACAAGATTGTCTTCTTCTGATACATTCCAAGAGATTCTTTCGCATCTGCCACCGCTTCCTGCATATCTTTCTTCCCAGATGTTGTTGCATTCATCTGTACAAAATTTGCTTTGGTCGTATTGGCAATGACTTTTGCTAAGGTTGTCTTTCCTGTTCCTGGTGGACCATAGAAAATGATCGAGCTAATCTTATCCGCTTTGATCGCTCTATATAGTAATTTATCTTTTCCAATAATATGTTCCTGACCTACCACTTCATCGAGTGTTGCAGGTCTCATTCTCCCTGCTAATGGCGACTCTTTATCTTTATTTAATTCTCTTGCATATTCAAATAACTCCATAGTTTTCCTCCAGATTTTATCTTAGCACAGGGTATTGAGAAAATCTATGAATTATTCATACATTTTTTATAAATAAGACATGAATTTATCATATTCCTTTGCTATAATGGAAGAAGTTAATAACAAAGCACGGGTTAGGAGGAAATATTAAGAACCCAAAATAATTGATAAATGTGATTAAATGTGTTTAAATATACTCAAAGGAGAGTGCTATAATGAATACATCAAATATCACAAATTA
>ERZ791834.738-NODE-738-length-19761-cov-4.34122_pt1 | contig 19761 bp, 22 predicted proteins | sample MGYA00510293_ERZ791834 | MGnify/ENA primary metagenome ERZ791834 (study PRJEB30046, sample SAMN00715253) | human gut metagenome | study: EMG produced TPA metagenomics assembly of the A metagenome-wide association study of gut microbiota in type 2...
TGTTCTTTGGCATCCTTGCCTGGTCTGCCGGGGATGAAAGGAAGTGAAAAGATGGACCATAGAAGAAACCGAAGACAGATGAAGTTAGATCAAGAGCAGCACTATGATGAAATGGAAAGTCATAAAGCTCCGGATAATGCCGTAAAAGCATTTAAACGTCCGGCATATCAAGAGTATAGCGTAAAACAATGTCTGAGAAAATGGGGAGTTGATTTGAGTGGGAAGATTAAGGAGAAAGGGGATTGATGCCGGTGGACAAGCAGATATTGATCGAGTATGCAGATATGAAAGAAGAGATTAAAGACCTTAGAAGACGGATACAAGAGGACAAAAAAGCACTGGATAGACTAAACAAGACGGTTGTCACTGATTCCGTGACTTGCGGAAAGAAAGGGAAAAAACCACTCCGGACAGTGAAGATACATGGAAAGCCTACGATGGCTATTATCCGAAAGCAGGCTGCTTATGAAAGAAAGATTGCACAGCTAGAGTTATTGGAAGCTGATCTGCTCGAAAAGCAAACACAAGTAGAAGAATACATACAGCAGATAGAAAAGAGCAGGCTTAGGAGCATGTTTAGGCTATATTACATAGACAATCTGACGTGGGAAATGGTAGCCATGCAGATGAATTATATGTTTCCGAAGAAAAGGATTCCATTTACGAAAGACAGCTGTCGTAAGTTACATGATAGATTTTTAGAAAAAGTTTCGTAAATGTCCGCCACTGTCCGCTTCAAAAATGGTAATATGGTATCATACCCGAAAAGGGAAAATGATTATAACACTGTTTCTCACTAAGGCGCCCTGCAAAAGCGGGGCGTTTTGCATGCCATGAACGGAAAGGTAGGTTCGATTCCTACACATGGCTTAGTAGCATATCACGGTAAATATTAAAAATCCGGAATGCCGTGGAAGTGCTACGGTGTGATATCACAAAAGGCAGATATCCGCAGATCTGCCAAGTAAACAAGTAGACATGATCTATATTTAGTGTTTCAGTCCTCGAGTGCGGATAGGGGAGAGGGTGTCAATAAAAGGCATCCTACGGGCGTATAGCTCAGTTGGTAGAGCGATGGTCTCCAAAACCATATGTCATCGGTTCAATTCCGATTGCGCCTGTTGTGGACTACTGCGACCTCCTTTCGTTTGATTTTGTGTTTTTGGTTTTGTTTTTCATTATGCGGTAGTCATATAAATTTTAAAAACCTTCGACAAAAGTATTGACATATGGTTAACCATATGCTATTATATACTTGTAAGGAGGTGAGATACAGGTGAGCAAGAAACGAAAGAAAAAGAAAAACTCCATAGATTGGATTGAAGTGCTAGTTCAAACAATCACAGGAGTTGTTTCTGGAGTGATAGCCGGAATTATTACTTGGCTAATCACAAAATAATGAAGGGCAAGAGGGGATGAAACCTCTCTTGTTAAATAAAATATAACACGATTGTTCATCTGTGTAAAGCTATGAGAATAGAAATAATTGTAGCAGTTGTAGTTGCAGTGGTTGCTGGAATAGTTGGAAGAAATTTATATCGGAAGTGGAGGGATGAACATGCCAAAAGGTAATCCTACTCCACAAACAATAGCATCCGAGAAGTACCAGAAGAAAACTGGTTGGATGACTAAAGGATTTAAACTAAAGCGAGAGGTGGCAGAAGAATTTGCAGAGGCTTGCGAGAAAGCTGGCGTAAGCCAAGCTGGCAAGATAACTGAATTAATGAAACAATTTATTGAAGAAGTGAATAGTAAATAGCAGTGGAGCATCTGGCAAAAGCCGGGTGCTTTTTATGTATAAGCATATAAAATGCAGGAGGTAGTGATGAAGATAATCAAAAAATTATTTTGTAAACATGAAAGAGTTGTGCACCACAGCACAGATTTAATCAGGCAGAAGGATGGCAGCTTTATCACGAGCCATAAATGGAGGTGCGAAAGGTGTGGAAAAATAATTCCGGGGAAGAAGTGATATGAGGAAGTTTTATGAGAGTAAGCGATGGAGAAAGAAAAGGGAACATATATTAAGACGCGACTCATATCAATGCCAAGAGTCAAAGAGATACGGGAAGTATGCAGAAGCAACGACAGTACACCATATCTATCCACTGGAAGAGTATCCAGATCTTGCATTAATGGACTGGAATCTCATCAGTATGTCCGCAGCGCAGCATGACCGGATGCATGATAGAAAGACAGATAAGATCACGACTGTTGGATTATATTGGCAGAGAAAGAGAAGAAGGGAATTTGAAGCATGGGAAAAATTAAGATGTATAAACTCAAATGGGCAGGCAAAGTAGATGAGAGTACGAAGGAAGTTGCTGCAATATTGGAAGAAATAGTAAAGACATGTGTTAATAGCCACGCATGCGGGTATGATTCTTGGAGCATGATGTCGAATTGTCTTGGAGAGATTTTTATATCAATCGTTACGATAAGAAAGGATTCAGCATCGGACATGATTAAATGGATGGAATAGAAAGCCGGAATAAACTTGAAGATGAAAGAGATTGAGGTATCCCCCCCTCCCTTTTGAAAATTGAAAGCGTCTCAGGAGAATCGGGAGAGAGGACTCTTTCCAATAGCGCGGGATTCTGAAAATAAATTTTCCGGCAGGATAGGAGGTGAGAATAGATGGCAAGATACATACCGCAAAGGCAGACGATTATTGATAGGACAGTCAAGTATATGAAAGAACTGGGAACCTATAAAGTGCAGTATAAACAGGTGATTGAGATCTACGCAGACATGATCTATCAGTATAATATCTTAAGTAAACAGTTTGAAGAGTCTGGATATGAAGTGATTCTAGATACAGAGAAAAGCGGGGGTAAAAAAAGCCCTATTCTCGTGAGTCTTGAAAACCTCCGAAAAGATATCGGGACATATTCCGACAGACTGATGCTGAATGCCAAAACGTACAATGCAGAGATTGAACAGCCGAAAAAAGAGAAATCTGCATTTGCATTATTATTAGAAAAACAGCAAGGGAAGTAAATGGACTTATCCCATATTAACAGTTCGCATTTCGATACGGCTGTGCGTTATGCGGAGGATATCACAAGCAAGAAAGTCTTAGTGAATGTAGACAGAGTGCTTGCGTGCAAGAGATTTCTGGCAGATTTGGAACGCGACGATTTAGAGTTTCGCAGTGATCAATTCGATTTCGTAATTGATTTGATCGAGGGGACTATCCACCACGTACAAGGCGAGGACAAGAATGGAGTCAGCTTTAAAGGCACTCCAATGCTATTGACTGATTGGCAGAAGTTTGTCTGTGTAAATTTATTTGGATTCTTTCGAAAAGGAACAGATATCCGGCGTTTCAATGAAGCGCTTATTTTTTTGCCAAGAAAACAGGGAAAAACATCTTTTAGTGCTGCGCTTGCAGAAGCAAAAAGCATTCTGGACAGAGGGTCTGGAGCAAAGACATATATTGTTGCAAACTCTGTAAAACAGACAATGGAGAGTTTTGGATTTTTGGTAGATAATGTTGAAACTTTGCGTGGAGATGTTGATAAGCTAAGAATCCGAAACAATAACCAAGAACATTCTATCAGTATTGATTTTGGAGACGGTACTGCTGAAATGTATGCGATCGCCAACCAAGAAGATAAGTTGGACTCTTTAAACTGCAACTGTCTGATTCTGGACGAGCTGCATTCTTGGAAAAGAGCCGGGGCAAAAAAATATATTTTAATGAAAAATGCCATGAAGGCATATAGAAACAAATTGTTGATTGGTATTTCTACTGCCGGAGATATTCCAGATGGATTTCTTGCGAACAGAATCAAAACTCTACATGAAGTCTTAAATGGAACGATTACAGATAAGGCATACGATTCCTATTTTATTTTTATTTGCAAAGCAGATCAGGATAAAGAGGGGAATGTGCTAAACAGCAAAGGAGAGATCACGACACTAGACGATCCAGAAGTACTGCAGATGTGTACGCCGTCCATTGGAGTTACTGTTACAGTAGATGAACTTTTGGATGATGCAGCGCAGGCAATGAATGAGCCGCAGTTGAGAGCAGAATATTTGAATAAGACATTAAATATCTTTACAAATGCTCTGAACGCATACTTTGATATTAACGAATTCAGATCATCTGATGATGAATATAACTGGTCGTTGGAAGAACTGGCAAAACTGCCGATCACATGGTATGGAGGCGCCGACTTATCAAAACTTCACGATTTAACAGCCGGCGCAATCTACGGAACATACAAAGATGTTGACATCTGCATCACACACGCTTTCTTTCCAAGGGCTGCTGCAATTAAAAAAGCTGACGAAGATGGTATCCCATTGTTTGGTTGGGAAGAAGACGGATGGCTGACAATGAGTAATACAGCGACAGTGCTTCCAGATGATATTGTGAATTGGTTTATCTCTATGAAAAAGATGGGATTCAAAATAAAGATTGTAGGGTTCGATAAGAAATTCGGACGAGAATTTTTCTTAAAAATGAAAAAGTCTGGATTTAGAATACAGGATCAGCCGCAGTATTTCTATGTGAAATCCGAGGGATTCCGACATATCGAAGTAAAAGTAAAGAATAAGAAGTTTTATTATCTACATTCGGATGCTTTTGAGTATTGCGTGCAGAATGTAAGGGCGATTGAGAAAGTAGATGACATGATACAGTACGAAAAAGTAGACGGAGACGGCGGTGTAAGACGAATTGACTTATTTGATGCAGGAGTCTTTTCGTGCTGTCAGATGCTAGCGGATATGGCGCTAGGGAATGTAGCAAATAAATGGCTTAAGAGAGAATAGGAGATTAAAATGGCTAAGAAAAAGAAGCAAAAGAGTATCAGATCAGAACCACAGAATAAAATATTTGTTTATCAGGGAGCTACGTTCTCTGATTTTTTATTGCCGTCAGGATACACAACGCTAGCGCAGAATCCGGAAATCCGGGCAGCGTGTCAGAAGATTGCTGATCTCGTTTCCGGCATGACAATCCACTTGATGGAGAATGGACCTCATGGTGATGTTCGGATCAAGAATGAGTTATCACGAAAGATAGACATCAATCCATATTCCTTGATGACGAGAAAGGCATGGGTTTATAACATTGTATATTCCATGTTGTTGCCGGGTGACGGAAATGCTGTTGTTCTTCCTGTAATGAGAGATGGATACATCGATGAGCTCATTCCATTAAAGCCGTCTATGACAAGCTTTGAAGAGACTCCGACAGGATACAAGATAATCTACGGCAGTGAGGAATATGATCCAAGCGAAGTACTGCACTTTGCAATCAATCCGAATCCAGAATATCCTTGGAAGGGTACAGGCTACAGACTTGCATTAAAGGATATTGCATCGAATTTGAAACAGGCAAATGCAACTAAGAAATCCTTTATGAGTGGTCAATATATGCCGAACATCATCGTGAAAGTAGATGCAGCTACAACAGAGCTTGCCAGCGAAGCAGGAAGAAAACAGATAAAAGAAAAATATTTGAAAGAATCGAAACCGGGCGAACCATGGATAATACCTGCAGAGCTGTTAGAGGTGTCTGAGGTTAAGCCACTATCTCTAAAAGATATCGCAATTAATGAATCGGTTGAGATTGATAAGAGGACGGTTGCATCACTTTTGGATGTACCGCCTTTTTTCTTGGGGGTTGGGAGCTTTAATAAGGACGAATATAACAACTTTGTCCGGACTAGGGTAAAGTCGATTGCGGATGTTTTCCAGCAAACACTTACGAAAGGATTAATCCAGAGTCCGCATTGGTATTTTAAGTGCAACTCCAAAAGCTTGATGGCTTATGACACTAAGGAGCTTGCGGAAATTGGCATGAACCTATATATTCGAGGAATTTATACGGGAAATGATGTGCTGAATTTGATAGGAGACTCTCCGAAAGATGGATTGAATGATCTGATTATCCTCGAAAACTTTATTCCTCAGGGAATGATTGGAGAGCAGAAGAAATTAAGGGCGGGAGGTGATGAATAGTGGAGCGAAATAAAGAAAATTTAACAAGATCGTGGAAAGCAGAATTTGAAACGCGGGAAGCGGAGGATGGTAAGAAAACAATTTCTGGCTATTTCGCTGTGTTTAATTCTGAAACAGAATTGTGGCCGGGGGCTTATGAAGAAATTGCGCCGGAAGCATTTGACAGCACCATGAGCAATGATATCCGAGCACTGACAAACCACGATGATACACTCGTTCTAGGTAGAACCAAAGTAGGAACTTTACGCCTCAGAACCGATACAAGAGGTCTTTGGGGAGAAATTGATATCAATGAAAATGATTCAGACGCAATGAACCTGTATGAGAGGGTGAAACGAGGAGACGTGGATCAGTGTTCATTTGGTTTTAACATTGTGCGCGAGGAAACAGACTGGCGCGATGACGGAACTGTGAAATGGACAATCCGAGAAGTTGATCTGCACGAAGTGTCTGTATGTACATTCCCAGCTTATGAGGATACAGGCGTGCAGGCGAGGCACGCACAAGTGGAACAGTACCAACAGAAACAGATGGAACAGTGGCGAAGTAATGCTACAAAGAGATTGAAAGGAGAAAAGTAATGGCTTTAAGACAGTTGATGCTTGCGAAACAGATTGCAGGCAAAGAAAAAGAATTGGAAGAAATGCGTGGAAAAGACGCAGATTTTGAAACAAGAGAAAAAGAACTGGAAACATCCATCGAAGAAGCGAATACGGAAGAAGAGCGCTTGGTTGTGGATGACGAGATTACAAAGTTCACAGAAGAAAAAGAAGCTCACGAAGAAAGAAAAAGTGACCTTGAAACAGAAATTGAGGAGCTGCGTGGGAAAATGAAGGAATATGAAAAAACACCGGAAAGAAGGAGGAAGAAAAAAGAGATGGGCAGAAGAAATGAAGAAGAAATTGAAGAGACAAGAAGTGCAATCAATGCATTTGTGAAATCAAAGGGGCAAGTAAGAACAGAAGGATTTAAAGAAGCGGAAGCGGGCATCCTAATTCCGGTTGAAATTCTTGCTCCGCAAGAGAAACCAGAGGATGTTGTAGATCTTAAAAATTATGTAAAAAATGTGAGCGTCAACAGTTCCTCTGGAAAATATCCTGTGATTGCGAAAGCAGGAACAAAAATGAGTACAGTTGAAGAGTTGGAGCAGAATCCAGAACTCTCCAAACCTAAAATTTCGAATATTGACTACAGTATCGCAACGAGAAGAGGGTATATTCCGATTTCTCAGGAAGCGATTGATGATGCTGATTACGATGTTACGGGTCTTATTAGAGATGAAATCAACGACCAGTCTAGAAACACAAGAAATGCTGACATCGCAACGGTATTAAAGAGCGCAACACCAAAAAGTGTTACAGGTCTTGATGGTCTTAAAGATTTAGTGAATAAAGAAATCAAAAAAGTGTATCCTGTAAAATTCATTGTTTCAGCTTCTCTGTACGCAGAGTTAGACAAGCTAAAGGACACGAATGGAAGATATCTGCTGCAGGATTCCATTACTTCTTCAAGCGGAAAGATGTTGCTTGGTAGAGAGGTGATTATTTTGGATGATGAAATGATTGCAGGTAAAGGAGAACTGAAGGGATTCGTTGGAGATCCGAAATCATTCTGTGCTTTTTTTGATCGCAAACAGACAAGTGTTGAATGGGTAGACAATCAAATTTACGGAAAATTACTTGCAGGTATTGTACGGTATGATGTTAAGAAAGCAGATGGGGATGCGGGATTCTATATCACATACTCGCCGGTGGGGTAACACCCGCTGACGATACTGCCTTAATTGGCAGCGGGAAAGTTGGAAAGGCAAAAGTAGGTAAATCAAAGTAGAGGAGTGAAAATATGGCATATTCAAAGAAAACATGGGTTGACAGTGAAGTTATTACGAAAGAGGCAATGAATAATATTGAAAATGGTGTTGCTACTGCAAATGCTGGAATTCCAGTGAATGCAACAAAAGCAAAAGCTGGATTAGTGAAGCAGACGGCGTTAGTGCCGGAGGCAGCGGGAGCAAATGTGACAAAAGAGGAGTTTAAAGCTTTGCTGGATGCACTAAAGGCAGCAGGAATTATGGCTAATTCGTAAGGGTGATGGAGTTGAAGGAAACAATATTGCAATTATTAAAGTCTAGATTAGGAATCTCTACTGAAAGTAAGGATGCAATCCTGTATGCGATTATAGATGGCATACTAGATGAGTGCGAAAATGTTCGTGGAATTCAACTAGAAGAGAAACGATACAGCGATATTCTACTTGTTCTTGATTGGGCTACTTGGACATATAATCATCCAGACGGAGGTATTATTCCGAGAAGTATACAATTTAGGATTCATAATCTGATGGTTAAGGCGGTGAACAATGAATCGAACATGGGATGAGAAAGTGGTGTTGATATCTTCTGTTAGATATGTAGAAGATGAAATCGGTCAGCAAATTCCGGACGAAACAGAACAGGAAATTTGGTGCTGCAGAGATCAAATATCTCGGAATGAATTCTACCTTGCTGGACAGAACAATATGGAAATATCAGAAGTTCTGATTGTACATCCTTATGAATATGAAGGACAAAGATATATCCGATTCCGTGGAAAGAAACTGAAAGTGGTGAAAACATATCAGATTAGCATGGAAGAGTTGGAATTGACTTGTACGGAAGGGGTTGAAAAATGAGCGAGAGCATAAGTGCTGATAAACTTGCAGCAGAGATTATGCGGCAGATGAGAGAGTATACGGAAGAGGCAAAGAAAACCACACAGAAGGTTGCGAAGAGTGTATCTGGAAAAGCTGTAAAAAAATTAAAAGAAAATAGTCCGAAAAGCGAGAATGGCGGTACTTATGCGAAAAACTGGACAAAGACGACCGATAAATATGGAATTACGATATACAATAAATCTCCAACATATCGTCTAACATACCTTTTGGAAAAAGGGCATCAATTAAGAAGGGGTGGCAGGAAGATTGGAAAAGTGCAAGCATATCCTCACATTGAAGGCATAGAACAGGAAGGTATAAAAGAGTATCTGGAAGAACTGGAAAGGAGACTGTGAAATGACATTGCCAGAATTGAAAGATCAGCTAAAGGCTCTAAATCTTCCGATTGCGTATCGCTGTTTCGCAGTCGGTCAGGTGCCAGAACTACCGTATATTGTATACTATGCGGACGAAGATATTAGATTTCGCGCTGATGACATTGTGTACTATGAAGGATATGCCGTCACGATCGAAGTGTACACAGGTCAGAAAGATTTGCAATTAGAGAAAAAAGTAAAGGAACTATTAAACGAGAATGGACTCCCGTATGAATCATACGAGAGTTTTTTAGATTCTGAAAATATGTATTTGAAAGCATATGAGATTGAAATATAGGAGGTTGGAACATGGCGGTACAGAAAGAGAACAAAGTAGAGTTTGGTTTGCGCAACTGTTACTACGCAGTTGCTACGATTGGAGATCTCGGAAAAGTAGAATATGGAACACCGAAGAAATTGCCAGGAGCAGTAAGTATTACATTTGATAAAAGCGGTGATCTGGTTCGCTTCAAGGCAGATGATATTGATTACTATACGAGTGCGAATAATCAGGGGTATGAAGGTAGCTTAAATTTAGCAAGAGTGCCAGATGAATTCCGGATCGAGGTTCTGAAAGAGAAAAAGACAACAAAAGGTGTGTTACAGGAAAATTCGGATGCACAGCCTGCGAACATTGCACTTATGTTCGAGTTCCAGGGGGATGCGAAAGCAACAAAGCATCTGTTTTATTTCTGCACGGTAAACCGTCCGTCTGTATCAAGTACGACAAAAGATAGTGGAGAACCAAACACAGTAGAGCTTGCACTCGCAGCAACACCGAGACCGGGAGATAATCTTGTAAAAGCATCTACAACGGCAGAAACAGACGAGACAGAATACAAGAATTGGTATACAAAGGTATATGAAGATGCGGGGGAATAATTCCCGCTGACGATGTAGCCTTAATTGGCAGCGGGAAAGTTGGAAAGGCAAAAGTAGGAAAAGCGGAATAAATCGGGCGGTTTATTTGCCGCCCTTAATGGAGGAAGAAGATGGAGAAAACAATTTACATCGATAGAAAAGCAGTGAAATTGAAATCAACGGCAGCTTTACCGAAAAGATATAAAGCACAGTTCGGCAGAGATTATTTTGCAGACTTGATGAAAATAGCAAAAGTTTTCGGAAGAGGCACAAGAAAAAATATCGGGATCAATGATATTTCATTTGCATCACTCGACCATATGGATATGGAAGTATTTTACGATATTATCTGGACAATGGCAAAGACGGCAGACCGAACAATTCCAGACCCATTGGAATGGCTGGACGGATTTGAAGTGTTCCCACTCAATGAAATCATGGGAGAGGTAAAAGATTTGCTTACAGATACAATGCCAGCGAGTAAAAAAAAATAAATGATAAAGATTCGTCCAGTGGAGAAGCGTTCACGAATGAATCTTTTTTTTATGTTTGCAGACAAGTTGGACTGACAAGTGAAGATATGGAAGAAATGACCATTGGTGATTGTTTGGACTATGTGCAGGAGTATATTGATAATCAGAAAAAGGATGAAAAGCCGACTGCGAGAAAAGCAACACAGGAAGATTTTGATAATTTTTAACGGAGGTATGAAGTGGCGAATAAGAAAATAAAAGGAATCACAATAAAATTCGGTGCGGATACAATGGCGCTCGATAAGGCTTTAAAAGATGTAGATAAAACATCCAAAAGTCTTGGAGGAGAATTGAAATCTGTAAATAGATTATTGAAGTTTGATCCAAAGAATACGCAGTTGCTTGCGCAGAAACAAGAGCTTCTAAACGAACAGATCGGGAACACAAATAAAAAACTGGATGCGCTGAAGCAAGCACAAAGTGAAGTTGAGAAAAGGTTTAAATCAGGAAATCTTGGAGTAGATGAATATCGAGAGTTTCAGAGAACAATCGCAAATACAGAGCAAGATTTAAAATCTTATACATCGCAATTGGAAAAATTAAATGATGTATCTGGAAAAGTGGCAGGTAAAATACAAAATGCAGGAGAATCTGTTCAGAAAGTTGGTGGAAAGGTAAGTGCTGCCGGAAAAGCTCTTGCACCATTGAGTGGAGCATTTGCAGGAGCAGGGCTTGCCTCATCGAAAATGAGCATGGATTTCGAGGAAGCAATTGCAAAAGTAAGCACAATTGCAGATGAAACAGAAGTGCCAATCTCTGAGCTAGAAAAAGGAATTATAAACTTGTCAAATCAGACAGGAATAAGTGCAGCAGAAATTGCAGATAACGTATATAACGCAATTTCGGCAGGACAGAAGACAGTAGATGCACTTGCATTTGTAGAAAAGTCTACGAAACTTGCAAAAGCAGGATTCGCAGATGCCGGAAGTGCTTTAGATGTATTGACCACAATCATGAATGCCTATGGGCTAGAGGCAAGTGAAGTTGGAAAAGTTTCCGATATGCTTATCCAGACGCAAAACAAAGGTAAAACGACAGTTGGAGAACTTGCATCAACGATGGGGAAAATTATCCCGACTGCAAAGGCAAACAACGTAGCACTAGATCAGATAACGACAGGATATGTTAAACTGACGTCTAATGGTGTGGCAGCGGCTGAATCTACTACATACATGAACTCCATGTTGAATGAGCTTGGAAAGTCAGGAACAAAAGTTTCGGATTTATTGAAGAAGAAAACAGGGCAATCGTTTGCGGAATTGATGCAATCCGGAATGAGTCTTGCAGATGCTTTAGAAATCGTATCAAATGGAGCAAAAGAGCAGGGTTTGGCATTTGGCGATATGTGGGGAAGCGCAGAGGCGGCGAAGGCTGGGCTTGTACTTCTTGGAGATGGAGCGCAGGGTTTTAATTCAACGCTAGATGAAATGAGAAATTCAACAGGAGCAACAGAAGAAGCGCTTGGAAAGTTAGAAACGAAATCGGATACATTTAGAAAAACTTTTAATAAGTTAAAAAATGTAATGATTGCGCTTGGAGATGCTTTATTGGAGGTACTTGCTCCTGTTATAGAAATAGTGGTAGATAAAGTAAAAGAGTTTTCAAAGTGGTTTTCTGAATTAAATGATGAATCCAAAAAGATTATTGCTGTAGGAACCATTATTGTAGCGGCGTTGGCTCCCGTATTATTAATTGTAGGCAAAATAATCGGAAGCATCGGAAGCTTGATTAGTATTTTGGGGTCAATAGCAGGAGCGATAGGGGCACCAGCACTGGCGATAATAGGGGCGGTCGCAGCGGTTGCGGGAGCGTTTGCTATTGCGTATGCAAAAATAGAACCATTTAGAGAATTTGTAAATGGGCTGATAGATGACATAAGAAAGTTTGCGGAGAATGTATATAACACATATATAGGGCCTGCTTTGGAGGAAGTCAAAGGTGCATTTGAAGATGCACTATCAGCAATTACTGGATTTTGGAACGAATACGGAGAACAAATTTGGGAAGCAGTTCAGAATCTTTTTACTATACTTTCTCCTATTATTTTTGGAGCACTAGAAGGAATAGCGGGATTTGTAGATAGCACCTTGGGAAATTTGATGAATACAATACAAATTTTTTGGGAGTTCATAAAAGGATTCTTCGAATCCAATTTCGAGATTTTGAAAGGAATTATAAAGGCATTTTCTGGTTTCTTCACAGGCGATATGGAGACTATGACAAGTGGGATTAAAGATATATTTGATGGATTTTTCAAAAGCATTGAGAATGGATTTACGTTTTTGAAAGATACACTGGGTGGCATTATAAAAGGGATTGCAAATACGATCTGCGGAACGCTCGGAGGTGCGATTAATGGAGTGATTAAGGGAATAAACTGGATTTTGAATGCAGTAGGATCGGATAAATCATTCGATGAATGGAATGTTCCGAAGTTTGCAAAAGGAACAGGAGGACTCCCCAGAGATACTATTGGAGTTGTAAACGACCAGAAGGGGTCTACTTATAAAGAAATGATTATACCACCAGATGGAAAGCCATTCATCCCGGAAGGGCGTGACGTGGTGCTTCCGATGAAAAAAGGCACAAAAATCATGCCAGCAAATCAGACAAAGAGTTTTCTAGATGGACTTCCGCATTTTGCAAGTGGAATAGGAGATTTCTTTAGTGGTATTTGGGATACGGTAAAAGAATTTAGCGGTAGTGTATGGGATTACCTTAAGAAGCCGGGAGATATTGTCAAAATTGCGATTGATAAGTTCGCAGATCTGACAAATGCATTTGAGCCATGGATTACGGTTGCAAAAGGCGCAATTAATACCGTATTTGATAGTGTTGTAGATTTTATTACTGGGATTTTTGATGAAAAGTCGCATGTAAACTACACACCGGGAGCAGGAGTGGAACAGTGGAGAAAACTTGCGGAGCAAGCACTTAGAATGACGAATCAATATTCTGATGCTAATTTGAATTTGCTCTTATATCAGATGCAGACCGAATCTGGAGGAAACCCAAACGCGATTAATGATTGGGATATTAATGCTATCAATGGAACACCATCAAAAGGATTAATGCAAGTAATCGATCCAACATTCCGAGCGTATGCAATGCCTGGATACGATACAAATATTTGGGATCCGCTATCAAATATGCTTGCAGCCATCAGATACACCGTATCGAGATACGGAAGTCTTGCAAGCGGCTGGAATGGACACGGATATGCAGCCGGAATTGGAAATATTCATTTAAGCGATATTTTCCCAGAACTTCCAACACTCGATGTGTCATGGTTTAAAGAGGGCGGAATTTTAACAAAGCCGGCATTTTTTCAGATGCCAAGCGGTAAGGTAGGGGGTGCCGGGGAAGCTGGACCGGAAGCGATTGCGCCGATTCGAAAGCTTAAAGAATATATAAAAGAAGCAGTACTAGAGGTTGCGGGAGAAAAAGATATAAATATAAATGTATCACTAACTGTTCCGCTAGATGGAAAAGTGCTTGCAGAGGGGACTGTGAATTTTATGAGACCGCTCTTAAAGAAAAAAGAAAGATTTAATAATTTGCTTGAGGGGGTTAGATAATGGGGTTACTCACTGTTACATACAAAGGAGAGAAGTTGCCGATTAAAATTGTAAAAGTCAATAGGAATCTTTCTGCTCCAATCTCCAGCAATTTGAAAAAGATTGGAATTAGGAATGGAAAGGATTTCGATTATGTAACGCAAGAAGAAAAGCAAATCGCTATTGAATATGTGATTAATAATGGGACTGCAGAAAATTTGAAAGATTTTAGGCGGAAAATGGCGAAATTATTAACATCTGACAAGATGGGCAAATTGATTTTTAGTGATGAACCTAATCTATATTACAATGCGATTTTAAATGGCGAACCAACACTCGATGAAGAATATTTGCAAAGCAGTGGAATTATTACGTTTATCGTTCCTGATGGAATCGCACATTCGACAATTCAAAAGACTTTTCAAGCCTCCCTCAATCACGAAAGAGTAATGGAAATGACAATTTCTAACACTGGGACAGAATCTGTTTCAGTAGATTATGAGATTAAGCACAACCACGAAAATGGGTTCATTGGTATTGTGTCTGAGTATGGGGTGATTCAGCTTGGACACGTCAATGAGATGGATATGGAAGAAAAGGAAAAGTCGGAATACCTCCTTAATTATCGGCAGGCATCCCAGTATGAGGCTATGCGCAGCGGATCAGGAATATTTTTTGATCCAAGCTATGGAAAATCTGGTACGTTTGGGACGTATAACTATGATAATAAGACTTGGGTAAGCCTAGCAAGTGCCGGTGCAGGTTCCGGGTGGCATGGAGCGGCAAGAACAATAGATTTACCACCAGATCAAACAGGGATTTCTGGTTCTGCCAACTTTGCCATGCAAGGAAAAGTATGGTTTCGCCCAACAGCAACAAATCAGTGCGGGATAATAGAGTATTGCATTGCAGACAAGAACGGAAGGCATCTTGCATCTGCAAGGATAGCAAAATGGAACCCTGTCACGGATACAGCGCTTCTGATATTATGTGTCAACGGCAAAGAGATGAAACGTGTAGAATTTAACAGCGCGTTATCAGAATTATTCGTCCACAATCGAGGGGATTTCTATATTTTCAAATCCGGAAAGGAAATCATATTTTGCTTTGGCGGTTTGTATAGCTTTGATATTCCAGAAATCGAGAAAATGGAAGCTAAGACTGTGTCTGTATTTATCGGACAGCGGGACAATTATCCGATTATTCCGAAAATGTATCTGAATTACCTTGTGTTCCGGAAAGATAAAGTAAAAACATGGCTTGATATTCCAAATAGATACCCATCGGGGAGTATTGTTACAATCGATGGAAAAAGCCGAAAAGTATATATGGATGGCATTCAGAGGGCGGCGGATGAGGTGCGTGGAAGTAAGTATTTTAATGTCCCACCGGGAGAAACGAAAATACAGTTCTACTACTCAAATTTTTGCAGCCCACCGCCAACGATTACAGCAAAAATACAGGAGGCATACTTATAATGGAAAATATTAGAATTGCAGTTTTAAGCGCAAATGATGAAGTGCACACATTTATGGACAATGAGGCTCCTGAAGCATTACATTACTACGAGGATGAGCTACATGAGTATTTGCAGGGAGCAGCGAACACATTCGCTTTTACAGCTATGGCGAAGCATCAGGATTCGATTTATCTCGTAGAAGGGAATAAATTAGCTTTTGTATACAATGGTAGAGATTACTACCTTAATATTATGTCTGTAAGCCGGGATGAGTATGAAGTAGAGGTGGAGGCGTTCTCTACCTCTTTTGAGCTGCTGAACGAATCGGTCGGTGAATATGATCCCGGAAAAGCGGTATCGTTTGAATCTTATTTAAATACTTTTGATCCGGAGCATTCGCTCTTGCTCGGAATCAACGAAGTTTCCGGACTGAATGTCTGGCATAAGTTCACTGGGCAAGAGACTATTTTAAAAAGATTGTATTCTGTCGCAGATATGTTTCTGGCGGAATTGGAGTTTGTCCCGGAATTAAATGCGGATCATTCCTTAAAAAGGACCGTGGTAAATGTATATAGAGAACACTCAGACAAGAATCAGGGAGTTGGAAAAGACCGAACAGACATCAAGCTAAGATATGGAGTCAATGTAAATGGAATCCGCAAGACAACGGATATTACAGATCTTGCAACGGCTATTAGACCAACCGGCGCAGATGGACTCAATCTTCTGGGGTTCGAGTCTACCAGAAAAGACGAGAAGGGGAATATTGAGTTCCAAACAGTAAAAAATTCTTATGATATTTGGGCTGTGCAGGCGAGGGATCGGTTCCCATCAAATCGAGTGTCTTACGACAGATATATCGTGAAGACAAAAGATTATGAGGAGCACGATGTAAATTCGCTGTTTTTAACTGCACTGAACGACCTAAAAAAGATGTGTGTTCCGAAAGTAACTTATGAAGTAGATGGATATTTTGACACCGGAATCGGCGATACGGTAATGATTGAAGATGATGGGTACAATCCTACGCTTTACTTACAAGCAAGAGTTTCAGAGCAGGTGCGAAGCTTTACGGAACCGTCCCGAAATAAGACGATATTTTCCAATTTTAAAGAGTTACAGTCGCAGGTAGACACTTCCTTGCTTGACAAGATGAATACACTCATACAAGAGAATAAGACATATAACTGTATGATTTTAAGTGATAATGGAATTGTCTTTAAGAATGGAAAAGGAACAACTACACTTACTGCATCAGTTACGGCTGCAGGCGCTGATTTGACAGATAAATTCGCAATCATTTGGAAAAAAGATGGCGGTGAAATAGCGCGAGAGAAGAGCATCGTTGTATCCGCTGCGGACGTTGCAGGGAAAGCGGTTTATCGCTTTGAAGCAATGGAAGGTGAAAAACTGAGAGGCTCTTACGAAGTCACTGTAAGTAATGTGGATGATGGAGAAAGCGGTATTGTTGTATCGGCTATTTCGCCAGATAATCCACAAGTAGGACAGCTATGGCAGACAGAATCCGGGCAACCGATTATGCGGTGGGATGGCGCGAGATGGGTGCTGCATTATATAGCTGTAGACAATCTCGATGTAAAGAAACTATCTGCTATCACAGCAGATCTGGGAGAAGTAACAGCTGGAAATATATCTAATCCGAAGAAAACATTCGTTGCAGATATTGCAAACGGCACAATTACCTCTAAAGCTTCCGATCAGGTGGGAGCAGATTATATGGTCATTAGACAAGGCTCCGTATTCTTTGAGGGGAATGATCCCGGAACCAATCGAGTTAATGCGAATTATCTAGGATACGGAATGATATTTAACAATATTTCCGGTGCCAAGTCTATGCGAATGCTATACGAAAACGGCGAGATGTATCTGTATCAGTCAGCAAAAGCAGGGATTCCATTGTATGAAAATCTGTCAATGTTAGAAAACGGTCCCAAGGTATTGGCAGAAGGAAAAGAGTTGGCAGAGGGAGGAAGCTTTAAAGTATCAGGCTCGAAGGGATTGCTATTATTAGAAGTAGCAAATAGCAGCGCAAGAAGTAGAAAGATGGAAGTTTTTATCAAGGGTGTAAACGCAGAGCGAAACATCCATATCAGCTACGCAGATGGGACATCTTTAAACATTACGATTACAGTAACATGGAGTGGAAGCAATGCAACGATTAAATGTACTCGCTTCTGGGCAGAGGGACAGTGGAGCGGTGGAACAAGCCAGATTTATTATGCTTATACAATTTAGGAGGTGACAATCATGCTTATTAAAAGACAACCAACAGCAAGTGAAAAAGCATTAAAATTCGAATTTAGTATCAAAGGAAGTAAGTTCCTTATAAAGAACTTTACGGATGGAGATATTTATGTTGATCTAGGAGAAAATGAGAATAAGGAAGTTATGATTCTGATTCCTGCTGCGACATCACAAATATGTATAATCCAAGAACTTGGGACACCGTGGAGTCAAACGGATGTAGTGACAATCATCCCCACAGCAACCAGCGAAAAAGGAGTGGAAGTACAATGCTTAAAATGGTAGACGGAACTGGAATCATCGGTGTTGATATGGTATGCCCTTTAGGTGTCACTGTATCCCCTCCACAGCCACCGAATTATGACAAGGTAGAAGTGGAAGGGGTAGGGAGTTTAATGCTTCCGAATAGCTTAAAGGCGCCGTTGGAGAGGGTGGAATTGATTGGAAATAGCACTCAGTTTACTACGACTGGGGCGCAATTAACACCATTAAGTCAGGATAATCTTTATAATAAAGATGGATTAACAGCCGTTATGAATCCAGATGGTTCGGTGAACATCATTGGAACGCCAACAAAACAATTTGCTTCTGTTATGGCTATTGAAATTATTGGATTAGAGGCTGGGACATTATATTAGTGGTGGAAGCATTAATGATGGTAAAATTGTCTATCAATGTAATGTTATTAGAGCCGACGGTAGTAGAGAATATTTTTCTAATAGATTAATGGAGTTAAAATCTGATGATCAATATAGGCTATATTTACTAACATATAATTCTAGTAATTTAACAGAAGTAAATGATACCATATATCCAATGCTTAACAAAGGTTCCAAAGCCTTACCGTTTGAGCCATATACTGGTGGGAATCCATCCCCAAGTCCCGAGTACCCGCAGGAGATTAAAAGTGTTGGTAAGAAAGTAGATGAGAAATATCTGCTTGATTTAAAAATCACTGGGAAGAATTTGCTTAACGTATCATCAGAAGCAATTAGCGGTAAAAACGCATATGGTAAATATAATATTCAAGACGGTGTTATTACTTTTAATACCATTAACAACTGGGGCGGAGATTATATTTATTTTAATTCCATTGATGTCGGAAATAATAAGGATTTAATTTTTAGGGGAGATGCAACTTTGCCCGAAAATCCAAGTGATATTGGTAGAGGATGTAGAATCTTAGTAATCGCTTATGATAAAAATGGTGCTTTGCTTACAGATGTAGATACTATTTTCGCAGAAAAAAGTTATCAATGGATATACAATGAATACTATAAAGGATTTATCAGCAATAATCGAATAAATGAAGGTTTATCAGCAAAATTAACAGATGAAGTGGATAAAATTACAGTAGGGGTAAGTTACTCAAACACCGCTGCTGATTATCCAGTTAGAATCAGTGACGTACAAGTAGAATATGGTACTGTGAATACGGAATATGAACCTTACACTGAGCAATCTGTACAAATCGCCCTAGATGAGCCATTAAGAGGTGTCGGAGAGTACAAGGACATGTTTACAAAGGATGGTGTTACGAGGAAAATTAAGAAGATTGCGCTTGATGGTAGTGAGGGATGGCTCATAGATAAGATTGTAGAAGGAAACGTCACACAGACCTTCGTGCTTATTTTAAAAGATATGCTTCTTATTTCTAATCATGACAAGAGAATTATGTGCGATAAGTTTAAGTTTGGTACGGCATTATGGGCTAACGATATTGTTGCAATAGGGACATATAGTAATAAGCTTTATCTGAACGTAGAAAAAGATAAAGCACCCGATTTACAAACCTTTAAAACATGGTTATCGCAAAACCCACTTGCAGTCGATTATGTCCTAGCTGAACCAGTAACAGAACCTCTCCCGGAATCTGTGCAAGCACAGTTACAAGCCCTGCACAGTGAGAACGGCACGACACATGTATTTGTGGATAGCGGAGAAGTACCATGTGGAATCAAATTAACCTATCGAAAGGAGATTTAATATGAACTACGCAAAAATCATGGAAAACGGAACCGTAAGAATCAGCTCCATCA
>ERZ791834.742-NODE-742-length-19701-cov-7.21414_pt1 | contig 19701 bp, 16 predicted proteins | sample MGYA00510293_ERZ791834 | MGnify/ENA primary metagenome ERZ791834 (study PRJEB30046, sample SAMN00715253) | human gut metagenome | study: EMG produced TPA metagenomics assembly of the A metagenome-wide association study of gut microbiota in type 2...
GTATTGATGACAAATATCTGGAACAGTACGGAAAGTACAAAGCAAAAATTGACTACAATTTATTAAAAGAGTCCGATGCGCCAAACGGAAAATTAATTCTCGTTACAGCAATCAATCCGACACCGGCAGGAGAAGGAAAAACAACAACAACGGTTGGTCTTGCAGACGGTATGCAGAGACTTGGTAAAAATGTTATGGTTGCTCTGCGTGAGCCTTCACTGGGACCTGTTTTCGGTGTAAAAGGCGGTGCAGCAGGCGGCGGATACGCACAGGTTGTTCCAATGGAAGATATCAACCTGCACTTTACCGGTGACTTCCATGCAATCGGTGCAGCAAATAACCTTCTGGCAGCTATGCTGGATAACCACATTTATCAGGGAAATGAATTAAACATCGACCCAAGAAAGATTACATGGAGAAGATGTGTGGATATGAACGACCGTCAGCTTCGTTTTGTTCTTGACGGTATGGGCGGAAAGACAAACGGTATGCCAAGAGAAGACGGCTATGATATTACCGTAGCTTCCGAAATCATGGCAGTTCTGTGTCTTGCAAAAGACATCACAGACTTAAAAGAAAGACTGGGACGTATTATCGTTGGATATACTTATGGAAAAGTTTCTGAACAGAAACCGGTAACAGCTCATGATTTACATGCAGAAGGCGCTATGTGTGCACTGTTAAAGGATGCTTTAAAACCAAACTTAGTACAGACCTTAGAGCATGTACCTGCAATCGTACACGGCGGACCATTCGCAAACATCGCTCACGGATGTAACTCTGTAATCGCAACAAAGATGGCTATGAAGTTAGGGGATTACGCAATCACAGAAGCAGGCTTCGGCGCTGACTTAGGTGCAGAGAAATTCTTAGACATTAAATGTCGTATGGCCGGTCTGACTCCAAGCGCAGTTGTAATCGTAGCAACCGTTCGTGCATTAAAATACAACGGCGGAGTAGCAAAAGCAGACTTAAATAACGAAAACTTAGAAGCTCTGGAAAAAGGACTTCCAAACCTGTTAAAACATGTAAGCAACATTAAAAATGTATATAAACTTCCATGTGTTGTAGCAATCAACGCATTCCCAACCGATACAAAGGCAGAGCTTGACTTAGTAGAAAGCAAATGTAGAGAGCTGGGCGTAAACGTTGCACTGTCTGAAGTATGGGCAAAAGGCGGCGAAGGCGGAATTGCACTGGCGAAAGAAGTTATTCGTCTGGTTGAAGAACCAAACGATTTCACATTCTCTTATGAATTAGAGGGAAGTATTGAAGATAAGCTGAACCAGATTGTACAGAAAATCTACGGTGGTAAGAGAGTAGTTCTGACTGCAAACGCACAGAAACAGGCTGCACAGTTAGAAGCGCTGGGATATGGAAACTGCCCAATCTGTGTTGCTAAGACACAGTACAGTCTGACAGATGACCAGACAAAACTGGGAGCACCTACAGACTTTGAAGTAACTGTAAGAAATCTGAAGATTTCCGCAGGTGCAGGATTTATCGTAGCATTGACAGGAGAAATCATGACAATGCCAGGACTTCCAAAAGTACCGGCTGCTGAGAAAATTGACGTAGATGAAACAGGTAAAATTACCGGTCTTTTCTAAGAAATAAACATATAGCTGCTGCATGACAAATGTGGTGCAGCAGCTTTCTACGTATTAGAAAATTTTGGGCTTGAAGGGAGCAAATAAGTATGTATAAAGACGAATATAAAGCCGTTTGTAATTCTGCGGCAACAAAATTAAATTTACTGAAAACCAATCCGCTGGGATATTTTGTGGCGTCTATGCTTGCTGGTATGTTTGTTGCAATGGGGGGATTTCTGGCATTTACACTTGCAGGTCATTTATCAACTTCAGAAACAGCAGCAATTTGGGCAAAACCGGCACAGAGTGCTGCATTTGCAGCAGCACTTAGCTTAGTTATCATGGCAGGAGCGGATTTATTTACAGGAAATAATTTTCTTATGTCAGCAGCAGCATTTAGAAAAACTGCTACATGGGGAGATGCCTGTAAATTATGGTGTGTATGTTGGATTGGAAACCTGGTTGGTTCTCTTTTATCTTCTGCTCTTTTTATAGCTACAAAAGTTCCTACAGGTGCAATTGGCAATTATTTTGAAAATCTTGCAATTACAAAGACGACTACTGCACCAATGCCATTGTTTTTCAAAGCGGTATTGTGTAACATTTTAGTATGTCTTGCTGTATGGTGTGGAATAAAAATGAAGTCTGAATCAGGTAAATTGATTATGATTTTCTGGTGTATTTTTGTATTTATGGTATGTGGATTTGAACATAGTATTGCAAATATGAGCAGCATTGGAATTTCTCTTTTTACAGGAAAAGTTGGAATTGGTGCATATTTATATAATGTAGTAGTTGTTACCCTTGGAAATATGGTTGGAGGTATCTTAGGAGTAGCACTTCCATATCATTTGATTTCAAAAGAAAAATAAAATAAGAATAAGAAAGTAGAGCTGTCTGTTAAGGCAGCTCTTTTTCGTTCTATCCTTATTCATAAAGCGTAAGATGGAGAAAGGGGGATAGAATATGCAAAATCAAAAATTAGAAAATCTTTTGAATTTAGCTTTAAGTGCTACAAAAGAGGAGAGAATGAAATCATCACAGTTAAACGTAGGGTATAATACAGAAGAAAAAAACTGGGAGCTGATTATAAAGTTTTCCGGTGATTTGAGTGCAGTGCTGGGAGAAGATATTCCAAAAGTAGAACTTTTAAATCAATTTGCCATTATACGCATTCCAGAAAGCAGAATAGAGGAATTATCACGAAATCCGCAGATAGAGTTCGTAGAGAAACCAAAGCGTTTATTCTTTGCAGTAAATCAAGGAAAAAGTGCTTCCTGCATGACAGCAGTACAAAGTGAGTTTTCGCCTTTGGGAGAAGCGCTGACAGGAGAAGGCGTGTTGGTTGCATGTATTGATTCCGGCATTGATTATAGCCATCCTGATTTTCGTAATTCTGATGGGAGCAGCAGAATATTACGTCTGTGGGATCAAACCATACAGGGAAATCCACCGAAAGGCTATTTTATAGGAACGGAATATACAAAGGAGCAGATTGATGAGGCATTGAAGCAGGAAAATAAAAGGGAAATGGAAAAAATCGTTCCCAGTCGTGATTTAAGCGGACATGGCACCGGAGTGATGGGAATTGCAGCCGGAAATGGGGCGGCTTCGCAAGGTGTTTATCGAGGAGTGGCTTATAAAAGTGACTTGCTGGTTGTAAAACTGGGAACGCCTTTGGAAGATGGATTTCCCAGAACCACAGAGCTTATGCAGGGAATTGATTATGCAATTCGTCAGGCAATCGATTTGCAGATGCCGCTGGCTTTAAATCTCAGTTTTGGCAATAATTATGGCTCTCATAGTGGGGAGTCACTTATCGAAACGTATTTGGATAATGCGGCATTGTCGGGAAAAACAGTAATTTGTGTAGGAATGGGGAATGAAGGAAGTGTGGCTATTCATACTTCGGGAAAATTGACAGAAGGTGAGACAAAAGAGATTTCACTATATATCGGCGAGTATGAAACGGGGATGAGCGTACAGATTTGGAAACAGTATGTGGATGAGATGGAATTTGTATTGATACATCCTAATGGCGAAAGGGTAGGACCTTTTAAGGAAATATTAGGACCGCAGCGCTTTACTATTCAAAACACAGAGTTGCTGATATATTATGGAGAACCCGGTCCATACAGCCTTTCTCAGGAAATTTATATGGATATGCTTCCCAAAAATCAGTATATTGACAGCGGCGTGTGGAAAATTCAGTTGATACCTTCAAAAGTTGTGGACGGTTCTTTTGATTTGTGGCTTCCGGGAGGCGTGATTTTAAATGAGGGAACAAGATTTTCTTCTCCGACACCGGAAACAACCTTGACCATTCCATCTACGGCAGGGCGGGTGATTTCTGTGGGAGCATACAATTCCAGATATATGTCTTACGCAGATTTTTCCGGAAGGGGTTACACAAGAGTGGTAAATGCGGTCAAACCGGATTTGGCAGCTCCGGGTGTGGATATTCGTACAACAGCAGTGGGAGGAGGGTATGATAACAGAACAGGAACTTCTTTTGCAACGCCTTTTGTTACGGGGGCTGCAGCACTGATGATGGAATGGGGAATTGTAAAAGGGAATGACCCTTTTTTGTATGGGGAGAAGGTGAAGGCATATTTCAGGAAGGGAGCAAGACCTCTTTTAGGCGGGGAGTATCCCAATAATCGTATTGGGTATGGGGTGCTGTGCTTGAGGGATAGTTTTCCGGTGTAGCAAAACTATCCCTCCATTAGTTATACTTCTAATTTTTCAATCTCATCACCTGTAAATTCTATATCCGGCAACAGTTCAAAGTAAAAATCTGAATATTTTTCCGCAAGAGCTTCAATACACCGAGCTTGAATAACCTTAAACCGTGAAAGAGAAATAGTGTCTTTGTCAAAAGTAATATAAACGCTAATCCATAGTTTTCGTCCGGTTCGGACAATATCATAATAAAGCTGTGTATGTCCATAAATGCCAATAATCGGTTCTACTGTATTTTTAATGTCTTCAATAGTCTCCTGTTCCGGCGGTATTAACATTAAGTCTCGAATGCCTGTAATTACTGTTTTAATTGGCATTGGGAGCATGAATATAGAAAGAAAAATGGTGATAATCTGGTCAATATAAGGAATAACAGGAGCAAGTGGCGTATGTAACAAAAAGTTAGGAAGCAAAAATGCCACAGTCATTCCCAAAGATACAATACTGTCGATTTCCCAGCCTTTTCTTTCTGTTTCTAATAAAGGGGAATTCATCGCTTTATTCTTTTTTCGAAGATACAGAGATACAGAGATACCTAAAATACATCCAAACAGTTCAAAGTAGGCAACGGACTGAAAATCAATCAGATGTCCGCCATGAAGCATAAGGTTTAGGTTGTTTGCGATTAACCCAATGGTAACGGCTGTCATCATAATTCCTTTGACTACAACAAAGAGAGTTTCTATTTGCATATAACCAAAGGGATGTTTTTCATTGGATGGTTTGTATAGTAACGGTATTAAAAAAATAGAAGGTAAAAGCATGAAAAATTCTATGCCATCATAAACAGCGTCAAGCAAAACAGCTTGTGAGCTTGTGATAATAGCTGTTACTAATTCTACAATGACGAAAAATAGGTTTCCATATAAAGAAACGCTCATGGCTTTCTTCTCTTTTTTTTGTGCTTTCTTTTCGGTGTGCACGATTTCATCTCCTAACATATTTTTTGAAAACCATTATAACATTAGACGAGCATCTAATCCATATTGAATTTCCATTTTATTTTCAGTATAATCCTCTCATGGAAAGTAACTGGCTTTCGTAAAATCTTAAATATTAGGAAGAAAAAACATGGTAAAAAAACAAATAGAAAACTTTGATTTAGAGCAAATTTGTAATTCGGGTCAGTGTTTTCGCATGAAAAAGCTGGCGGAAAATAAATATAGAATAATTGTCGGTGCACGATATCTGGATGTTTATCAAAAAGATGGAGAAAGTATCTTTTACTGTTCTTTAGAAGAATTTACAGAAGTATGGGAAGAATATTTTGATTTAAAGAGAGCTTATAAGCTTTACATAGAGAAAATTAACCCCAAAGACACGTATTTGGTAAATGCAGCCAAGCTGGGCGGAGGTATTCGCATTTTAAAGCAGGACTTATGGGAAATGATTGTTTCTTTTCTCATTTCTCAACAGAACAATATTGTGAGAATTAGAAGGTGCATTGAAAATATTTGCAGGGAATACGGAGAAGAAAAAATAACAGTTTCAGGAGAGCATTATTATGCTTTTCCGAAGGCAGAAGCTTTCGCCTGTTTAGAAGAGGATGATTTAAAAGCCTGTAACTTGGGATATCGCAGTAGATATGTGGTTCGTGCGGCAAAAGCAGTTGTTGCCGGTGAAATAGATTTGCAGGCGATTGAAAAGATGAAATATGCAAAAGCAAAAGAAGAGCTGCTTAAAATATTCGGTGTGGGAGTAAAGGTGGCAGATTGCATTTGTCTTTTTGGACTTCATCACTTAGAGGCATTTCCGGTAGATACGCATATTAATCAGGCTCTTGAAAAGCATTATAAAAGGGGATTTCCAAAGCGCAGATACAAAGGCTTTGAGGGAGTTTTGCAACAATATATTTTTTATTATGAGCTTTTTGGAGAGAAAACAGAATAGAAATAACAGGAGAGTTGTTGCAGATGCGGCAGCTCTTTTTATTGTACAGAAGGTTGACAAATGTGCATCTGCACAGTAAAATTTAACTGAGGAAATGTGCAACTGCATAGGAGAAAATCATGGAAAAAGATAGAAATAAGAAGATTGAAAAGACAAAGGCGAATATATTGGAAGCATTGCTTCTGCTGCTGCAACATAAGGAAATCAATGAAATTTCCATTCGGGAGCTTACAGAAACGGCGCATATACATAGGAATACCTTCTACATTCATTATACATATATATATGATATTCTGGCGGAAGTAGAGGAAAATATGTGCAGGAAAGTGAAAGAAATGACAGATGGAATGGAGCCGACTCAGCTAAAGGAAAATCTGGAAGCCGTTTTGGAAAGCGTGTTTGAGTATCTTTATCAGGAGAGGGAAAAGTGTGGGCTGATTATGAGATACAGGGGAAGCGTTTCAAGCGGAAAAGGACTTGTGGAGTCTATTTTTGTAAAGTATTTGAATGCTTTTCCAAATACCTTCAACGAGGCGTCTGTGGAATTTCAGGTACAGTTTTATTATTGCACAACCGGTGCTATGGGGATTGTGCGTTACTGGATGGAGCATGATTTTAAAGAAAGTCCCAAAAGGATGGCAGCTCTTACAGCAAAGCTTTTAACAAAGGGAATACAGGGTGCATTGGAAGAAGCCGGGAGAGGATAAGCTATGGAAGATTATGTAAAGTTGGAAAATGTAACAAAGGTTTATAAAATGGGAGAAGTGGAAATCCGTGCGGCAGACGGGATTGATTTTTCTATATCAAAAGGTGAATTTGTGGTCATTGTAGGCCCAAGCGGAGCCGGTAAAACAACGGTTTTAAACATTTTAGGCGGTATGGATACAGCCACAGAGGGAAAAGTGCTGGTAGACGGAAAGGATGTGGCGAAATATACGCCGAAAATGCTTACAGGGTATCGCAGAGATGACATCGGATTTGTTTTTCAGTTTTATAATTTAGTGCCTAATCTGACTGCTCTGGAAAATGTAGAGCTGGCGCTTCAGATTTGCAAAGAGCCGCTGGATGCAAAGAGTGTTTTAGAAGATGTCGGACTGGGAGACCGTCTGGATAATTTTCCGGCACAGCTTTCCGGAGGAGAACAGCAGAGAGTGTCCATAGCAAGAGCATTGGCAAAAAATCCGAAGCTTTTGCTGTGTGACGAGCCTACGGGAGCTTTGGATTACAATACAGGAAAGGCGATTTTAAAGCTTTTGCAGGATACCTGCCGCCAAAAGGGAATGACTGTTATTGTCATTACGCATAATTCAGCCATTGCACCTATGGCAGACAGGATTATACATATCAAGAACGGAAGGGTGTCCGGTATGGAATTAAATCCAAATCCTGTTCCGGTAGAAACCATTGAATGGTAGGTGGTGAGCGGACATGAAAAAAAGAGCAATAAGAAAAGACTTTTATGTAGAAATACGAAAAAGTCTGGGAAGATTTTTATCGATTTTCTTTATTGTAGCAATGGGAGTTGCGTTTTTTTCCGGTATTCGGGCAGGAGAACCGGATATGCGTTTCTCCGGTGACGCATATTTTGACAGAAATAATGTAATGGATCTTCGTGTGATAGGAACTTTAGGTCTGACAGAAAAAGATGTAGAAGCATTGAAAAAGACAGAAGGCGTGGAGGCAGCAGAGCCGGGATATTCGGCAGACATGCTGTTAAATGTGGAAGGAAACTACAAAGTCCTGCATGTCGCTTCTGTTTTAAAGGATATGAATAAATATACCGTAGAAGAGGGAAGAATGCCTGAGAAATCGGGGGAATGTTTTATGGACGGAGACTTTTTAAAGGCTCACGGCTTTCAAATCGGAGATAAGATTACTCTTTCCAGCGGTACAAAAGATGCCGTTACCGACACTTTAAAAACAGACACTTTTGAAATCGTAGGAAGCGGCAGCAGCTCCATGTATTTTACTTATGCCAGAGGCAGCAGTACCGTGGGAAACGGTGAAGTCAGCGGCTTTATCGGTGTCCTTCCGGAGGATTTTGGGTTGGAGGCATATACGGAATGTTATGTGTCTGTAAAAGATGCAAAAGCGTTGACAGCTTTTACTTCCCAATATGATGCAAAGGTAGAAAAGGTACAGGAAAATATTGAAGAAATTGCTGACGAACAGGGAAAACGAAGGGTTGATGAAATTCGTGAAGAAGCAGAAGCAGAGCTTGCCGATGCACAGGCAGAATTAGATAAAGGAAAGAAGGAAGCAGAAGAAAAGCTTACGGATGCCAAAAAACAGATTGATGATGGAGAAAAACAGCTTCAGGAAGGAAAAGAACAGCTAAAGAAGGCAAACGATGAGCTTCAAAGCGGAAAAAATAAGCTGTATGCCAGTCAAAAAGAGGTAGATGCAGCCAAAAAAGAAATTTCTGACGGCTGGAGTCAGTATAATACAGCCAAAAAAGAATTTGACGCACAGGAAGCAGCTTTTAAAGAGCAATATGATATAGGAATGGCAGAAATTGCCAAAGGAGAAGAAGAGCTTGCGAAAGCTTGGGATGACTTTAATAGTCAGAAAGCGGAATATGACAGTGGCGTTACAGCTCTTGCACAGGCGAAGGAGTTACTTGCGAAGCTTTTGGCAAGCTTGGAAAGCGGAATGTTGCCACCGGAGCAAATCCCTCAGATACAGGCACAGGCAGATGCGTTAAAAGCAGAGATTGCAGAAAAAGAGCCTGTTTTGCAGGCGGCAGGAGCGCAGATAGCGGCAGCACAGGCAATCTTGGAACAGAAGCAGCAGGAAGCAGACGTACAGTTTGCAGAAGCGAAAAAGCAGTTGGAGCAGGGGCAGGCAGCCATTGAGGCAGGAAGGCAGCAGCTGGAGGCAAGCAGGAAAAAGCTGGTTGAAGGCGAAGAACAGGCAAAGAAAGGACAAAAGCAGATTGACGCCGGTTGGAGTAAAATTCATGACGGAGAAAAACAAAAAACAGAAAGCGAAACTTTAGTTGCAGAAAATGAAGAAAAGCTTGCGAAAGCAAAGGAAGAATACGAGCAGGGAAAAGCAGAGGCAGAACAGGAAATTCATGACGGTGAGGAAAAGATAAAAGACGCACAGTTGGAAATCAATAAGATTGAAAACGCTCAGTGGTATGTGCAGGATAGAAGCGCCTTACCGGAATATACGGGCTTTGGCGACAATGCAGACCGTATTCGTGCCATAGCAAAGGTATTTCCGATTTTATTCTTTATTGTAGCGGCTTTAATCAGTTTAACGACCATGACACGTATGGTGGAGGAACAGAGAACGCAAATCGGAACGTTAAAAGCTCTGGGATACGGAAAGCTGAGTATTGCAGGCAAATATCTAAATTATGCTCTTTTGGCAACCATAGGGGGCAGTATTTTCGGTGTGCTTTTCGGAGAAAAGATTTTTCCTTATATCATTGTAAATGCTTATAAGATTATGTATACCCATGTGCCTGATGTGGTTATTCCTTATAATTGGGAATACGGAATTATGGCAGCGGGTGCGGCAATTTTATGTACAGGTCTGGCAACCTTTTTTGCCTGCTATAAAGAGCTTGCTTCCCGGCCGGCTGTATTGATGAGACCACCGGCGCCGAAACAGGGAAAACGAGTTTTTTTGGAAAGAATTCCGTTTATATGGAGACATTTAAGCTTTATCTGGAAGTCTACTATCCGAAATCTTATTCGCTATAAAAAGCGATTTTTCATGACAGTGTTCGGTATTGGAGGCTGCATGGCGTTAATGATTGTAGGCTTTGGTCTTCGTGACTCTATTTTTGCCATTGGTAAATTGCAGTACGGAGAGCTTCAATTATATGACGGCATGGTTATTTTGAATACAGATGCAGAGGAAGAAGACAGAAAAGAGCCTGCGAAGTACCTTTCTTCAGAAAAAGAGGTTTCTGATATTATGGAAGGATACTCAAAGAGAGTGACGATTTCTAAGGGAAAGGAAGAACAGGAGGTTTATTTAAGCGTACCTTCTGACCTTGAGAAAAACAAGGAGTTTCAGGTTTTCAGAAACCGCATTACAAAGAAGGAGTTTGAGCTGGAGAAAAATTCCGTAATTTTAACAGAGAAGGCGGCACAGCTTTTAGATGTTGAAAAAGGTGATAAGATTGTTCTTGAGGATAAGGATGAGAAACAGGCGGAACTTCAGGTGACGGATATCTGTGAAAATTATATGGAGCACTATCTGTATATTTCACCGGAAACTTACAGAGAGATTTACGGCGAAGATATGGAGCCGAATACCGTATACTTTAAGATGAAGAACTTTAATGAAAAAGGCGTAAAGGAAATCGGAGAAAATATTCTGGATAAACGTGGGGCTTTGAATGTGACCTATACCTATAATATACAAGGGCAGTTAGACGATATGCTGGAAAGCCTTGACATTGTGATTGTAGTGCTGATTATTTCTGCAGGTCTCCTTGCTTTTGTAGTTTTGTATAATCTGAATAACATCAATATCACAGAGAGAAAACGTGAGCTGGCAACCATTAAGGTTTTGGGATTTTATGATAAAGAGGTTTCGGCTTATGTGCTCCGAGAAAATATTTTGCTTACCATAATCGGTGTAGTAGTGGGAATTGCACTGGGAAGTATTCTCCATCGTTTTGTGATTGTGACAGTGGAAATTGACAGTGTGATGTTCACCAGAATTATTGAAAATATCAGCTTTGTGTTGAGTGCAGCGCTGACTTGTATGTTTTCCTTTCTTGTAAATGCAGTGATGTACTTTAAATTAAAGAAAATAGATATGGTAGAGTCTTTAAAGAGCGTGGAGTAAGAATTCTTACAAAAGATGTAAGTGTTTTTTCCGACTGTCATCTTTTATAATAAAGGTATCTTAAATAAGGAGATGAGGAGTATATGGGAAAAACATTATTAGAAATACAAGGGTTAAAGAAAAGCTATGGAAGAAAAGAGGGGGAGACAAAAGCTTTAAACGGCGTTTCCTTTCAGGTTTTGGAAGGGGAATTTCTGGGTATTATGGGAAGCAGCGGTTCAGGCAAAACCACACTTTTGAACTGTATTGCAACCATGATAAAGCCCACAGAAGGAAAAGTTTTACTGGCAGAAGAAGATATCAGTACCTTTAAGGGGAAAAAGCTGGCGCAGTTTCGCGGCAAAGAAATCGGATATCTGTTTCAGGATTTTGAGCTTTTAGATAATCTTACAGTGGAAGAAAATATTCTCCTGCCTTCTGCCATACATGGAGACAATCAGAAACAGGCAGAAAGAAAATGTATGGAGTTGGCAAAATATCTGGATATGCAGGAGGTTTTGGATAAGTTTCCTTCCCAGATTTCAGGAGGGCAGAGGCAAAGAGCAGCGGCGGCAAGAGCGCTTATTTCCCAGCCGAAAATTCTGTTGGCAGATGAGCCCACAGGAGCGCTTGACAGTCACAGCGCCAAAAAGCTTTTAGAAAAAATAAACGGTGTGTGTGAAGATTTTAAAACAACGGTAATGATGGTAACTCACGATGCCAATGCGGCAAGCTATTGCAGCAGGATTTTATTTATTCAGGACGGAGTTATTTTTCATGAGCTTCGGCGTCAGCTTCCGGAGGAAAGTCAGTCTGATTTTTATCGAAGAATACTAGAAGTGACGGCTGCACTGGGAGGAGGGAGCGCCAATGTTTTATAATCTGATTAAGAGAAACAGCAAATCCGGCAGAAAAGAAAACAGCCTTTACTTTGTTTCTTTAGTGATTTCCGTGGTGGCTTTCTATGTGATTTTATCCATAGAAAATCAGGATGTCATGAAATTTATAAAGAGTATGGAAAGTGATGCTGTTCAGAAGCTTTTGCTTCTTATTCCGATATTTTATGTGTTTTCGCTTTTTGTCCTGTCCTTTTTGGTATTTTTTACAACACGGTATCGGTTGGAGCGAAGAAGCCATGAACTAGGACTTTATCTGATGATGGGAATGAAAAGAAGCCGCCTGTTTTTTATGCTCATTGCAGAAGATATGGTAAATACGGCAGTTGCTTTTCTGGCAGGCTTTCCCATTGCTATTCTGCTTACAGAGATTATCAGTCTTACTGTATCAAGAATAATTGGACTGGGAATTTTAGAACACCGTTTTACTGTTGCGTGGACGGCTGTTTTGTGGACGGTGATAGGAATTGTTCTGATTAAGATTGTAATTATGAGCATTTTAAGCGGAATAACCGTGAATAAAGAGCCTTATGTGCTGATGAAAAATACGGATGAAGGCGAGAAAAAGAGAACCAAAAGACAGGTCTCGCTGTTTTTTCTTTTCATTGGTCTTATTTTTCTAGGAATAGCATATTCTTTGGGCTTGCGAGAAGGGCTGTGGGAGCAGATGCGTTCCCTTTTATGGACCGTACTCTTTGGAATAACCGGAACGTATTTCTTGTTTAAAGGTTTTTACTTCTTGTTTCAAAAAGCTTTGAAAAAGAAAACAAAAGGTCTTAGAACCTTTACCCTTCGTCAATTACAGGAAAGTATTTTTCTGAAAAGCGGATTTCTGGCATCCTGTTCTCTATTACTTTTGCTGGCATTTTCTTGTCTGTCTTTTGGTGTTTCGGCGGCATTTTCACAGAAACCGGAACGTTTTATAGATTTTACCTTTGTCGGCGAAGAAGGGGAGGTAAAAGAGAAGCTGGAGAGAGCAGGTGTTATGGATAAATTTAAGAACTTCTATCAAATGGAGATTTCACTTATGCCTACCTTTGAAGGAGAACATACCTTTTCCAATAAAGAGATGATAGCGGCATTGGAAAAATTACCCATATCAGATGTCAGAAATAATATAATCAATAATCTGGAATATTCAGACAGCCCATATATGGTGAGGTTATCCAGTTATAATCAGCTTCTGGAGTCAGTGGGAAAAGAACCTTTGCATTTAGAAAAAAATGAAGTGGTTTTATATGAAGATCCTGAACTAAGAGATGAAGAAAGTATAGGGATATTAGAAGAAGCCTTGAAAACAGGTGTGCGTCTGCAAATTGACGGGCAGGATTACCTTATGAAAGAAAAGGTCATGTCCTATGATGTGGTGACGGATAATAAAATTACCCTTATGGACGGGTTAATTGTAGAAGACAGTGTGTTTGATGCTTTACATCAAGAAGGCAATACAGAGTGCTATTGGAATGCAGTATTGGACAGTAAGATAATCGAAAAAGAAGGACTGATTAAAAGCTTTACGGATATCAATAAAGAGCTGACAAAAACGGGAATAGATTATGAAAGCTATATGGAAAATATGGGAAGGTATTTGTTCTATATGGTGTCTGAGACGTATTTGGCTGTTTATATGGGTGTTATATTTTTGATTATCGGCAACACGGCACTCGGAACGCAGTTTCTTATGTATCAAAGAAAGACAGGAAAACGCTATCAGGCTTTGTTTGCCCTTGGAGCAGATTTTGCAAAGGCTTCCAAATCAGGGAGAACGCAGGTACGGTGGTACTTTTTCCTTCCGGTAGCGGTGGCTGTTGTCAGCTCTGCTTTCGGAATTCAGGCAATGACAAACGGACTTTTGTCTTCTTATTATGAACAGCAGCAGAGCAGTATGCTTGTGATGTCCTTTGTTGTAGTAATCCTTATTGTTGTGGTAGAATGGGTATATATCAGAGCAGTGATGAAAAACAGTGACAGAAATATTCACGCTTTATTAGAACGAAAAAGAGATGAATAGGAAAAGTGAGTGGGGTTTATGAGCAGAATTACCATAGTGGAAGATGATTGTTTTATGAGGGAAGAGCTGGCAGACATTTTAGAAAAGGAAGGATATAAGGTGACGCAAATCTGTGATTTTCAGAATGTTTATGAAGAAATTCAGAAAAGCAGACCGGCTCTTGTGCTTTTAGATATCAATTTGCCCCAAAAATCAGGATTTGAAATCTGCAAACAATTAAAAGAAAAAAATCTGTGTCCGGTGATTATACTTACTTCACGGACACAGATTGAAGATGAAATTCATGGGCTGAAGCTGGGAGCTGATGATTTCTTGACAAAGCCGTACCATAAGGGACGGCTTTTGGCGCGTATAGAGAATACGTTACAGCGTTTTTCTGGCTTTGAGGGTATTTTAAAGGGCAGCGGATTTTACTTGGACAAGCATACTTATACACTTTATACAGGAAATTGTTCGAAGGTATTGCCTGAAAAAGAAGGAAAAATTCTGGAGGTGCTTTTGGAACATTCCGGAGAAATTGTTTCCAAAGAGGATTTATTTTTGATGGTATGGGGAACACGGGTCTATGTAGACGAAAATATTCTTCAGGTAAATATGACACGGCTGCGCAAAACATTGAATACATTAGGGCTGAAAAATATGGTACAGACGGTTCGTGGAAGGGGGTATCTCTGGAATGGAGAAGAATAGAAAATGGCAGACGGCAGGAGAAGTGTGGAAGGAAAACGCAGAGTTCTTTGTTGCTCTGCTGTTTTTCGATTGTTTTTCTTTTCTTTGCCTTTGGCTGCTGGATAACAGAAAAAGCGGAAAGCTGGCAGCTATATTTGTGCTTTTTACAGGTGTGATTTTTGTATTTCTTTTTCTGAATAAACTAAAAAAGAAAAAGAAAAAATTTCTTTATTTTCAAGAGCTTCTCAGTGACAGAAATCATCTGAACAGAGAATTAAACACAGACTTATTATCTTTTGAAGAAAAGTGGATAATAGAAAAATTAAGAGAAAAAATAGAGGATATTGAAGTAGAAAAGAAGGACAAGGTGCTGGCGCTTCAGCAGCAGCAGGAATATGTAGAAACATGGGTGCACGAAATAAAGACGCCCATATCATGGCTTACGCTGATGCTGGAAAACCGTGAAGACGAAATGAGTCCCAAGGTTTATCAGAAGCTGCAATATATGAATGTGCAGTTACAGGAATATGTATCCCAGATTTTGTATTTTTCCCGTCTGTCGTATGAACATAAAAGAGAGGTTATGGAGTGGGTAAGCCTTCGGGAATGTATAGAGTACGTGCTGGAGGAATACGAATATTTATTGACAGAAAATGGAATTTCCATAGCAAAGGACTTAAAAATCAAAGAAATTTTTACGGACAGGAAAAATTTGGAGTTTATATTATCTCAGGCTGTGAGCAATAGTATTCAATATAGAAAAGAAGAAAAGGGACAGATTATTTTTTCCTCTTATGAAAATGGGGAAAAGCTTTGTCTTTGTATAGAAGATAACGGAAAAGGAGTTTCCGAGGTGGATTTGCCTTTTGTTTTTGAAAAGGGATTTACCGGAAGCAACGGGCAGGAAAATAAGAAATCTACGGGAATAGGACTGTATCTGGTGAAAAAACTGGCAGAAAATATGAAGCTTGTATGCAGCGCAAAGAACAGAGAAGCAGGTGGATTTCGGCTGATAATCGAATTCCCCAAGGTGGAAAAGGAGGAGATTGTATGAAGATAAGCTTTATGACGAAAGAAGAGTTTCTCACTTCTTTGTCAGAATATCCGTATAAAAAGCTTTTTGTTAAGAGCTTGGAGGAAGCGGCATATTGCAAAACAGAATTTTTCTCAGAGGGTATGTTTGGAATTTTGAAAATACCGGATAAAAGAAATCTTCAGGGGAAGTTTTTGATTGCAGCATATTATGTGAAAAAGGGAGAGATTATCTTTTTAGATGAAGATAAGGTTATTCATCCTGTGCTGGAAAAGCGAAAGGAACTGAAAGATATAGAGGAAGGACAGGAGCTTGGGATACTTCTTGCGGTTTTAAACGGGCTTATTGAAGACGAAGTACCTTATTTGCAAAAGATAGAGGAGAAAATTACAGAATTGGAAGATATTTTAATTGTTCAGCCGCCCAGAGATTTTCCCGAGGTTTTAACGAGGTTCCGCAGAGCCATGACACGTCTTCACGGGTTTTATGTGCAGCTTTTGGATGTGATAGAAGAAATACAGGGAAATTTAGGTGAGCGTTTGTCAGAGGAAGATGAAACAGGATGGAAAATGCTGGCAAGCCGTGTATCTCGCTTGCATGGATATACAGAGAATATTCGGGAAAATCTTTTGCAGCTGCATGAATTATATCAGGCGCAGATTGATATTTCTCAAAATGAGATTATGACTATTTTAACCATTGTAACTACGGTATTTCTGCCATTGTCCCTGCTGGCGGGCTGGTATGGCATGAACTTTCCCAATATGCCTCTTTTAAATTGGAAATACGGATATCTTACGGTGATTTTCATTACCCTTGTAATTATTGCAGTGGAGGTATGTTACTTCAGAAAGAAAGGATATTTGAAAAAGCGCAGAAAAATGTAAAAGTCCCTTCTTTTTTTTAATATTCAGCGTAAATATAGAACAAAAGGCATCAGGAGCAGATATGAAGTTTTTGATTTTTCTCTCAGAGATTAGCATACCGCTAATTTTGTTTTATATTGTGGGATTTGGTATTCTTATGAAATGCCATGTATACGAGGAATTTGTAAAAGGAGCGAAAGACGGTCTTTTGACTGTTGTGAAAATTTTGCCTACTTTAATCGGGCTAATGGTGGCGGTGGGTGTGCTTCGGGCATCGGGATTTTTAGATATGCTGGGGCAGGTGTTGGGAAATTTTACCGCACAAATCGGTTTTCCTTCCGAGCTGGTTCCTCTTGCCATTATCCGAATGTTTTCCTCAAGCGCTGCGACAGGACTGGTGCTTGATATTTTTAAAGAATTTGGCACGGACTCCTACATCGGATTGATTGCATCCATTATGATGTCTTGTACGGAAACAATTTTCTATACGATTTCTGTTTATTTCATAGCGGCGAAAGTAAACAAAACAAGATATACCGTTGCAGGAGCTATGTTGGCAACGGCTGCGGGGATTGCCGTAAGTATATTTTTAGCAGGCAGCATGTAAAAATTTTTCTGTGAAATTTCTATCAAATATGTTAAACTAATACAGTGAAAAAACAGTAGATGAAATGTAGGGAAAAAGATGCGAGAAATAGATAAGAAAAAGATTGGAAAGGTATTGCTTCTTATATTAAAGGTTGTGTTGGCAATACCATTGACAGCTATATTTATTGTAATAAGAGGAATTCAGTTTTTCTTAAAGATGTGTGGGGCAGTGGTTTCCTTTGTGTGCATTGTTTCGGCGGTCATGCTGTCTATCGGAGTTCTGGTTGAGATTGTATTGCAGATAAATGGAAACGGCCCGGGAATTCCGGCAATTATCCTGACAATGGCAGTGGCAGGCGGACTGGCATATATTCCGGCGGCAGGAGTCGCTATGGTAATGGTAGTACTTGAGGCAGTATGTAGCTGGACTTGGAAATGGTATATGGGAAATTCAGATAATTGGAAAGCCTTCTATAAAAGACCGGACTATCAATGGTCTGCTTTTGAGGGCGGATATAAAGGAAAGGAAACAGATGATGCTGGATTTCATATTCATTATTTTAAAGGGATTAAAAGTCAGGAAGAACTGAAAAAACGCTATTATGCCCTTCTTCGAATTTATCATCCAGATAATAGTTTTGGTGAAGATGAAATTACCAGAAGCATCATGGAGGAATATGATTATTTAAAAAATAAGTTTCCTAAGGAAGAAAGTGTTTAAATATAAGTTGACAAGTACAGGGAAAAAGTTATAATTGAAGGTAATGAATATTTCAAAAAAGTGGAGGATTTCAAAATGAAAGTATTAGTAGAAACATCTGCAAGACACGTACATTTATCTCAGGAGCATTTAGAAGTTCTGTTCGGTAAAGGACATGAATTAACAGTGAAAAAAATGTTAAGCCAGCCGGGACAGTTCGCATGTGAAGAAAAAGTTGAAGTAATCGGAACAAAAGGCAGCCTGAAAATGTCTGTTTTAGGACCTGTAAGAAATGATACACAGGTAGAGGTTTCTTTAACAGATGCAAGAAGCATCGGTGTTGTTGCTCCAATTCGTGAGTCCGGAGATATCAAAGACTCAGGAGCATGTAAGATTGTCGGACCGGCAGGTGAAGTTGAATTAACAGAAGGCGTAATCGCTGCAAAACGTCACGTACATATGACACCGGAAGATGCTGAAAAAGCAGGCGTAGCTGACAAACAGATTGTTGAATTAGCTATCGAGTCTCCAAACGGAAGAAGCTTAACATTCGGTGATGTAGTTGTTCGTGTAAGCGCATCTTATGCAACAGCAGCTCACATTGATACAGACGAAGCAAACGCTTTAGCACCTGGTAAAGAATGCTTCGGAGAAATGATTATTAAATAATTGAATTTTAGGACAAGGCATCGGCAGGAATTACCGATGCCTTTTTTATTTCATAGGAAATTGCGTCCTATGAAATAAAAAAGGCTCCGCAAGGATGCACAGCGGCGGATAGAGATTTCTACTTATCCTTAATTTGTCGTCCTTCGTGGTTTAAGTGATAATTATCCCTGTAAATCAGTTGGGAAATCGGCACAAATTCATATCCCTTCTCCTGTAAAGCAGTAATTAAGGTATCAAGAGCATCTTTTGTGTATTTAGCACCGTTGTGGCACAGGATAATGCTTCCGTTTCCGAGAGCCTTATGTTCTGTTACACGCTTTACAATGTCTTCGGCTCCGTAATCTTTCCAATCCAGAGAGTCTACATCCCACTGAATGGGATAATAATTATTTTTTTTTGCATTTCGAACGACTTGATTGTCATAGTCGCCGTAAGGCGGACGGAATAAAAACATATCAAAGCCGGTCAGTTCTTTAACTTTATTATGTACCTTCATCAATTCCTGCGTTTTTTCTTCATCGCTTAGTTGGGGCATGTGCTTGTGATTTTCACTGTGGTTGCCTAAATCATGTCCGGCCTCGTAGATTTTCTTTACATCTTCTGGATAACTTTCTACCCATCCCCCTGTCATGAAGAAGGTTGCTTTTACGTTGTGCTTTGCCAGAATATCCAAAATGGTTTGTGTGTCCTCATTCCCCCATGGGGGTTGTAGATAACGCAAGTAATGAAAACAACGAAAATACAAGGAGAAAGGCAACTGTTGTACCTACTAAAATAGAATATGTGTGAGAGGACAAGCCTTTCCGTAATGTAGACGTTCAGAAATGAGCGTCTATTTTATACTAAAAACACAATAAAAATCTGATTATCCGCTAAAACACAGTATCTATCAGCATTTTCAAGGAAACAAACACATCAATTTACTACTTATTTACTACTAACGAATGAGCCTTGATACGCAAGTTTTCCTAGATATGCAAAGATATGGTACAGCACATCAGTATTGAAACAAGAAAAAATTGAATAACTCATAGACTATGGAACGCCTAAAATGACGTTCCTTTTCTATTTCCAGCCGTTCTTATTGGACGGCTATTTTATTACCCAAAATGAAAGGAGCATTAGATTTATGAAAAAGATGTTAAAACGATTGTGTACGGGCTTCTTAGCTCTTGCAACTGTCGTTACTGCTTTACCGACTACACCCGTTCATGCAGAAAGTAAGCAATACTGGACGGAGTCAAAAGAGCGTGT
>ERZ791834.743-NODE-743-length-19683-cov-4.20562_pt1 | contig 19683 bp, 14 predicted proteins | sample MGYA00510293_ERZ791834 | MGnify/ENA primary metagenome ERZ791834 (study PRJEB30046, sample SAMN00715253) | human gut metagenome | study: EMG produced TPA metagenomics assembly of the A metagenome-wide association study of gut microbiota in type 2...
TGTCCAATGCGATCAAGTTTACTCCTGCAGGCGGAACCGTTTCTGTCCGGCTGAAACAGTATCCGGGTCTCCAAAGAGGCAGTGAACTGTACGAGATCCGGGTGAAGGATAACGGAATCGGTATGAGTCAGGAATTTGTACAGAAGATCTTTTCTCCTTTTGAGAGGGAGCGGACTTCCACTGTAAGCAGGACTCAGGGTACAGGACTTGGTATGGCCATCACCAAGAATATTGTGGATATGATGGGCGGCACCATTGAGGTCCGGACAGAGCAGGGGAAAGGTACCGAATTTATCGTCCGACTGCCATTCCGGACTCAGCCTGAGCACCAACGTATAGAGAAGATCATAGAGCTGGAAGGTCTTAAGGCTCTGGTTGTAGATGACGATTTTAATACCTGTGACAGCGTGACAAAAATACTTGTGAGGGTTGGAATGCGTTCGGAATGGACACTTTCCGGTAAGGAGGCTGTTCTGCGTGCACGACAGTCTATGGAGCTTGGGGATGCCTTCCATGCTTATATCATCGACTGGCGACTGCCGGATATGAATGGTATTGAGGTCACCAGACAGATCCGCAGTCTTGGTGACGATACGCCGATCATTATTCTGACTGCTTATGACTGGTCAGACATCGAAGTGGAAGCCAGGGCTGCAGGAGTAACTGCATTCTGTGCGAAACCTCTGTTTATGTCCGATATCAGAGATACCCTGATGACTGCCATTGGCCAGAATCAGGCTGAGCAGGAGAAGCCTGTTCTTCCGGCGGCATGCTCAGATTTCAGAGGCAGATGTATACTGCTTGTGGAAGACAATGAGCTGAACAGTGAAATTGCGGTGGAGATCCTTAATGAATATGGCTTCCTGGTGGATACTGCAGAAAATGGGGCAGAGGCAGTAGAGAAGGTCAAGAGGTCGAAACCGGGCGGTTATGATCTGGTGCTGATGGATGTGCAGATGCCGGTAATGAACGGATATGAGGCCACGAAGCAGATCCGTGCCCTTAGGGATCCGGCACTGGCAGGAATCACCATCCTTGCCATGACGGCCAATGCTTTTGACGAGGACAGAAAGAAAGCGTTGGAATGCGGTATGAATGGATTCTTATCCAAGCCAATCGTTATAGAGGAATTGATCAGTACATTACAAAATAATCTGACAGATTAGTAATAAAAACCTGCTAAGAAGTTCGGTTAACAACTTTTTAGCAGGTTTTCAAATTATTTTTAAGCGTTAAAGCGGTGAGGTTTTTCTTGTGTAAAGTGGAGCAAGGGAGTATAATAAAATCAGTTTTTTTGTATAATTTTAAATGCTCTAATATGGAAATCGGCAAAACAGATGAAAGTCTGCGACGCAAAGCTACAGGGCCTGTAAAATGGCAGCCAGTTGCATGAAATGAGATGCGCTGCCTGTTTGGCAGCGTTTTTATCACCCGGGGCATTGCAGAGATGATGGAAATTACACAGCAGCAGTACACAGCAACAGGGATGAATGCACATATTGCAAAACCGATTGATATAAAAACAATACTTGCTGTTTTTGACCTGGTGTTTGGAACATCATAAAACACAAACGGATGAAGGAAATAAAAAATATGGATAAAAGTAGAAAAAAATCAGCCGTACTATTTGCATGTATATTTGTGGTCCTGGGAATGTGGATGATGTTATCGGTACACTGCCAGGCTGCTGAAACGAATAATGATGAAAAACAGCCACAGACCATCCGTGTCGGCTCATTTGAGGATACCTTTAATTATGTCGATAAAAACGGTGTCAGACGAGGTTATGGCTACGAGCTCATGCAGGCTCTGGCAGGTTATACCGGATGGAAATTTGAGCATGTGAAATGTGACTGGTCCAACTGTTTTGATAAGCTTGAAAATGGTGAGATTGATATCATGGGTGATATCTCTTACACCGATGAACGTGCACAAAAGATGCTTTTCCCGGATGAACCGATGGGTGAGGAAAAATATATCCTTTATGCTGATTTATCGGATATGGATATTGAAACCTCTGATTTTAAGTCGCTGGATGGAAAACGTGTAGGCGTGCTCTTAGGCACAGAACCTGAAATCATGCTGACAGAATGGGAAAATAAGAATGGCATACATACAGAACATGTAAATGTGAATAATAATGATGATGTCGAAAAGAAACTGGCAAATCATGAGATCGACTGTTTTGTATCTCTGGAGGAATCCATCTGGTCTGAACAGGGAATATCATCTGTTACAACTATTGGAAAATCCGGTATATATTTTGCAATAAATAAAAAGCGCAGCGATATCAAGACGAAGCTGGACTATGCTATGCGTCAGCTTGATCAGGACAGCCCTTTTTTTAAAGTAGATCTGTATAAGAAGTATTTTACACTTGATTATATTCAGGTACTTACAGGTAAAGAAAAGATCTGGGTGGAAGAGCATGGAGGTATCCAGATAGGATTTTTGAACAATGATCCGGCAATCTTTTCCATGGATAAAGAGACTGGAAAACTTACCGGTATGCTGGCGGAATATATCTCCTATGCCAAAGATTGTCTGGGAAATCAGACACTGGAATTTAATATACAGGCATATGATAATTATGATGAAATAATTCAGGCGCTGCAGAATCGTGAGATTGACATGATTTTTTATGCCGGCAGGAATCCATATTTTGCAGAACAAAATGGATATGCACTTACAAACACAGCCTGGACTTACAGTTTGATGGCGGTAACTGATGAGAAAAACTTTGATGAGGATAGGGTGTATACAGTAGCTGTGCCAAAGGAAAAAGAAGCCTTGAAACAGTATATTGCTTTCAGCTATCCACAATGGAAGCTTGTAGATTGTGATTCGCTTGACGATGCTGCAGATATGGTCATACAGGAAAAAGCAGACTGTTTCCTCATGGGAGCAAGCCAGGCGCTGATATATGATAACAGTCAAAACTTCAAGAGTGTTCCACTTACAAAAACAATGGAGGCATGCTTTGCTGTAAGAGGTGGAGAGGGAAGCCTTTTGTCAATACTGAATAAAACTATAAAGGCTATGCCGTCTGACATGCTTACAAGTGCACTTGCTATCTATGACAGTACTGCAGATAAAGTAACATTTTTGGACTTTATAAAAGACAATATGCTCGCTTTTTTTGTTACAGCAGGACTTTCTGTACTCACTATCATTGGTATTATCCTCGTACTTTTGCGTAAGGCAAAGAAAGCAGAAGCTGTCGCAAAGCTTGCGGCAAAGAATACAAAAAAAACTTAATGACAAACTGGAAATCGCTTTGAAAAAAGCAGAGGATGCCAGTCTGGCAAAGACTCGTTTTCTTAACAATATGTCTCATGACATCCGTACTCCTATGAATGCAATTCTGGGTTATGCACAGCTTATGGAGGAAGAACTAAAAGGAAAGGATCTGCCTGAAACTTCAGATCATCTGGAAAAATTGCGGCAGTCGGGAAATCTTCTTCTGTCTATCATAAATAATGTACTTGATATGGCCCGGATTGAGAGCGGAAAGATGGAAATTGATGAGAACTATGGCCGGATTGAAGATATTCGGCAGACTTTATTTGAAATATTTGATGATGAAGCAAAGAAAAAGAATATTGCACTTCATTACACAATAAATGTAGAGCATGAACATATACTGACAGATACTACCAAGGTAAAAGAAATATTTGCCAATATCCTGAGCAATGCCATAAAATATACTCCATCCGGTGGTTCTGTTATGGTAAACATAGACGAATTAGTATGTGATGAGCCCGGGTACATGATGGTAAGGACCAGGGTGAGCGATACCGGAATCGGTATGAGCCAGGATTATCTGACAAAGATTTTTGACGCATTCACGCGTGAGCGAAACACTACAAAGAGCAAAATCACAGGAAGCGGATTGGGAATGTCAATCGTAAAGAAATATGTTGATCAGCTCGGCGGAACAATAGATGCGGAGAGTGAGCCTGGAAAGGGCAGCACCTTTACTGTAATACTAAAACACAGGATAGCGGATGAAAGCTATTATGTGAAAAAACACGATGAAAGCTCGGGAACAGCCAGTGAAATCCTTGAAGGCAGGAATATCCTTTTGGCAGAGGACAATGATCTGAATGCAGAGATTGCAGAAGCAATACTTGAGCGTGCCGGTCTTAAGGTTGAACGTGTGGAGGATGGCATTCAGTGTGTAAACAGGATAACAAAAATGCCGGCGAGAACATATGATATGATCCTCATGGATATACAAATGCCCCAAATGAATGGTTATAAAGCAACACAGGAAATCAGACACTTGCCAGATAAGGATAAAGCGTGTATACCGATCATTGCAATGACGGCAAATGCATTTGAAGAAGATAAGCGGGACGCTGTTGCAGCCGGAATGAATGACCATATTGCAAAGCCGGTTGATCTGAGTATTTTAATATCTGTCATCGCAAAATATATAGAATGATACAAGTTAAAGCCTGTTATTGCGTTCTAAAAAAAAATCCTGTATAATACCAAACTGTAATATTGTATCATTCAGCGAACAGAGAAATACGCTGTGAATCATTAAAAGAAGTCAGGAGGACATAAGTACATGCGAGTCGATGCGGACGATTTTGCCCGACCTTGCAGCTGCGGGAGGGAGCACCACATAGACGTTAGAGAAATTGTAATTGAATCAGGAGCTATCGGGAAACTGGAAAAGGAAATGTCAGACGGTGATCTGAAAGAATATATTTCCCCGCTTCTGATCTGTGACACGAACAGTTACAAAGCTACAGAGGAACTGATGGAGGATATCTATGACCGGTGTCAGGTACTGATCCTGGATGCTGAAGGTCTTGAGGCAGATGAGCGTGCCGTGGAGATCGTGGAGAATTATATGGAAGAGGACATCGATCTTGTTCTTGCTGTTGGAGCAGGGACGATCCATGATCTCAGTCGTTTTGTTGCCCATCAGTACCGGATTCCTTTTGTCTCTGTGCCCACCGCAGCCAGTTCAGACGGATTTACTTCCACAGTAGCAGACATGACCTGGAATGGTGTAAAAAAAGTATTTCAGGCATCTGCGCCGCTTTTTGTTTTTGCGGATACAGATATTTTTGCAAAGGCGCCTGCAAGGCTTACAGCAGCCGGGGTGTCGGATATTCTGGGAAAATACATTGCGCTGGCAGACTGGAAGATAGCAAGTATTCTTATGAATGAATACTATTGTACAGAGGTGGTAAATCTGGAAACAAAAGCGATCCGGACTGTTAAGGATAATCTGAAAGAAATCGCAGCAGGAGAGAAAGATGCATGTGAGAAGCTGATGTATGCACTGATCCTTTCCGGACTGGCCATGCAGATGACAGGAAACTCCAGACCGGCATCCGGAGCGGAGCACCATATGGTCCACCTCTGGGATATGGAAGTGGTCAATGGCCATCTGAATGCTCTTCACGGGGAGAAGGTTTCAGCAGCAACCATGTTGGTCCTTCTGGAATATAAAAAACTTGCAGATGCTATCAGAAGAGGAACCTGCAGAGTGCATGCTTTTGCAGACGGAGACAGAGAACTCCTGCAGGAGACCTTCGGCAGAAAAGGGATTCTTGGAGCACTTGAAAAAGAAAACACTCCGGAACTTCTGGATGATGTGAGCATAGAAACACTTTCCGGTGCACTTCTGGAAATCCTTAAGATCATAGATTTTCTTCCGGCAGTTACAGATATGCAGGAGATGATGAGTATCGTCGGCTGCATAAGCAGAGTCCGGGATATCGGACTGCCGGGAAAAGCAATCGAGGAAAGTCTCAGACTTGCACCGTATACAAGAAGAAGGCTGAGTCTTTTGAGACTCCGGAAGATGCTCACATACTGAGCGGGAACAGCTCATAAAAGGTTCTTTTGACTTGACATAAATTTTCAGGAAAGGCAGTGATGAACGGTTTGATGAGAGTAGGAATGGGATATGATGTACATAAACTGACAGAGGGCAGGAAGCTGATCCTTGGTGGTGTTGATATTCCCTGGGAAAAAGGTCTTTTGGGCCATTCGGATGCGGATGTTCTGATCCATGCGGTCATGGATGCACTTCTGGGAGCTGCGGCTCTTGGAGATATCGGAAAGCATTTTCCGGATACAGATCCTGCATATAAGGGAATCTCCAGTGTGAAACTTCTGGTGCATGTTGCCGGATTACTGAAGGAGAACGACTATGCGATCGGAAATATAGATGCTACCATCATTGCTCAGAAACCGAAGATGGCGCCGCATATTCCGAAGATGAGAGAAAATATCGCAGAAGCACTTGGGATTAAAATATCACAGCTGAATATCAAGGCGACAACAGAGGAAGGCCTTGGATTTACAGGACAGGGAGAGGGTATCTCCTCACAGGCGATCTGCTCCCTGTACAGAATCGGGAAATTGGAGGAAGAGTAACATGAAGATTTTTAACACACTGACACGCAGAAAAGAGGAATTTGTACCTCTGGAAGAAGGAAAAGTAAAAATGTATGTCTGCGGACCTACGGTATACAATCTGATCCATATCGGAAATGCCCGTCCTATGATCATTTTTGATACGGTGCGCAGATATATGGAATATAAAGGATATGAAGTAAATTATGTATCCAATTTTACAGATGTAGATGACAAGATCATCAAGAAGGCCATTGAAGAGGGTGTTTCCGCAGAGGAAATCTCTACCCGTTATATCAAAGAGTGCAAGAAGGATATGGCAGATATGAATGTAAAACCTGCTACAACTGCACCCCAGGCTACACAGGAGATCCAGGGCATGATCGACATGATCCAGACTCTTATTGATAAAGGATATGCATATCCGGCAGCTGACGGGACCGTTTATTTCCGTGTAAAGAAATTCAAAGATTATGGCAAGCTTTCTCATAAAAACCTGGATGATCTCCAGTCGGGATTCCGTTCTCTTAAGGTATCCGGTGAGGATCAGAAGGAAGATCCGTTAGACTTCGTGCTCTGGAAACCAAAGAAAGAGGGCGAGCCGTCCTGGCCGTCACCGTGGTGCGACGGACGTCCTGGCTGGCATATTGAGTGCTCTGTTATGTCTAAGAAATATCTTGGAGAAGAGATCGATATCCATGCAGGCGGTGAGGATCTGATCTTCCCGCATCATGAGAATGAGATCGCACAGAGTGAGTGCTGCAATGGTAAAATTTTTGCAAGATACTGGATGCATAATGGTTTCCTGAACATCGACAACCGCAAGATGTCCAAATCTCTCGGAAACTTCCGTACCGTTCGTCAGATCGGTGAACAGTATGATCTTCAGGTCCTTCGCTTCTTTATGCTGAACGCACATTACAGAAGCCCGCTGAACTTCAGCGCAGATCTTATGGAAGCAGCAAAGAACTCTCTGGAGCGTATCCTTGAGGCGGCAGGAAAGCTCAGTGACCGTAAAGACAATGGGGCGGCAGAGAATATCACAGAGGAAGAGCTTGCGCTTCTCAAAGAGGCAGAAGGTTTTGTTACCAAATTTGAAGCGGCCATGGATGATGATTTTAATACCGCAGATGCGCTTGCGGCAATTTTTGAGCTTGTTAAATTTGCCAACACAAACGTAGATGAGAACAGCTCAAAAGAGTTTGCCGGTGGCCTTTATGAGGAACTTTTTAAGCTCAGTGATGTGCTGGGACTGAAAATTGAGAAAAAAGAAGAGATTCTTGACAAAGAGATCGAGAATCTGATCCAGGAGCGCCAGGCTGCAAGAAAGGCAAAGGATTTCAAGAGAGCAGATGAGATCCGTGATGAGCTCCTGAAAAAAGGTATCATCCTCAAAGATACAAGAGAAGGTGTGAAATGGCAGAGAGCTTAAAGAAACTTAAAGAGCTGTTTGATCTGAAAGACGCAGACCTTCGGACTTATTCGCCGCTGACACTGGCCTATATCGGGGATGGTGTTTATGAGCTGGTGATCCGTACTATTCTTGTGAAAAAAGCGAACTGTCCGGTAAATCGTCTCCACAAAAAAGCCAGCAGCCTTGTAAAAGCATCTGCACAGTCGGGTATGATGGAGATCCTCGAACCACTTTTGACAGAAGAAGAAAAAAGTGTATATCGAAGAGGAAGAAATGCCCATTCCGCTACCATGGCCAAACATGCCACCATGGCGGATTATCGGCGTGCTACAGGTTTTGAGGCGCTGATGGGATATCTTTACCTGAAAGAGGATTTTTCAAGGATACTGGAACTGGTCCATGCAGGACTTGAGAAGGAGGAAATTTAAATTGACTGAAATGATAGAAGGAAGAAATGCGGTACTTGAGGCATTTCGTTCCGGTAAATGTGTTGATAAACTGTTTATTCTGGATGGCTGTCAGGACGGACCGGTCCGCACCATCGCAAGAGAAGCCAGAAAACATGATACCATTGTAAAATTTGTTCCAAAGGAACGATTGGATTCCATGAGCGAGACAGGTGCGCATCAGGGAGTGATCGCTCAGGTTGCGGCTTATGATTATTCCACAGTAGAGGATATCTTAAAGAAAGCAGAAGATAAAGGAGAGCCTCCGTTTATCATTCTTCTTGATAATATTGAGGATCCTCATAATCTGGGAGCTATCATCCGTACCGCAAATCTTGCAGGTGCTCATGGTGTGATCATTCCCAAACACAGAGCAGTAGGACTGACTGCTACGGTTGCCAAGACGTCGGCAGGCGCACTGAATTATACACCGGTTGCCAAGGTTGCTAATTTGGGACAGACTATTGATGAACTGAAAGAAAAAGGCATCTGGTTCGTATGTGCAGATATGGACGGAGAGGTGATGTATCGTCAGAATCTGACAGGACCTATTGGCCTTGTGATCGGAAATGAGGGAAATGGTGTAAGCCGCCTTGTAAAAGAGAAATGTGATTTTACTACCGCGATCCCGATGAAGGGGGATATCGATTCCCTTAACGCTTCTGTAGCAGCAGGGGTGCTTGCTTTTGAGATCGTAAGACAGAGACTGTCAAAATAAATACATCAAATACAGCCATAGCTGTTCGGAGAAAAAATGTGCCGATATAATGAGATGACGGATGAAGCTCTTATCGAAAGACTTCGTGCAGGGGAATCTGCAATTGCAGATTATCTGATGGAAAAGTATAAAGGTCTGGTCAGAAAAAAGGCTCGTGCCATGTTTCTGATAGGCGGAGACACAGATGATCTGATACAGGAGGGGATGATCGGACTGTTTAAGGCAGTCCGTGATTACCAGCCAGACAGGGAGGCGTCTTTTCAGTCTTTTGCAAATATATGTATTGACAGACAGATCTATACTGCCATTAAAAGTTCAAACCGCCAGAAACATCAGCCACTGAACACTTATGTGTCTTTAAGCGACGGAGAAGCGGAAGAAAGTTACAGAGATTCCTGTGTGGAGTATGATAATCCGGAATCGATCCTGATCGACCGGGAAAATGTGGAGGCTCTCGAAAATGAAATAAAAAAGAGCCTGAGCCCTCTGGAAAACAGGGTACTGCAATTGTATCTGGATGGAAATGGATATATGGATATTGCCCGGATTCTTGGAAAAACACCGAAATCCATTGATAATGCACTGCGGAGGATCCGTGGGAAAATTAAAAGCTATTTTTGAGAAGAGTAAATACCTCTTTCCTTTTGAATGTAAAAGTATTAAAATAATACTCATAAGGAGCAGAATAAGAAAGGAGGCCAAATTATGGCAAAGATCAATAAATACTGGGGACTTGTTGCAGTAGGAGCGCTTACCGCCGCCGCAGCAGGAGCTATCGCAGCACTTGTATCCAGACGATCCGTATGCGAAGAAGACTTTGAGGATGATTTCGAAGATCTTGATGATTTCAAGGATGACGAGAAGAAGGAAGAAAAAGAAGAGAAAGAAGTCTTCCAGGACTGGGACAAGACTGCATCTGAGACTGTAGAAGTTTCCAAAGAGGCAGAGGATGCTGAAGAGGCACTAACAGAAGCAGAAGAGGAAACACCTGCTGATGATGAATCGGAGGCCGAAGCAGAAGAAACAGAAGAGACAGAAACAGAAGAGACAAAGACAGAAGAGTAAAAAGAGAATCCTGCGTGCTGTGTCTGTGAGCGGCGGCACACAGGATTTTTTGTGCTATAATCATGAAAATATGAATTTTTAAAAAAATAAAAATAATGTATTGACAATATGACAATCATCTGATAATATAAACAACTGTGAGCGGCATAAACGTCGCGAAACAAGCTGCTGTGGCTCAGTCGGTAGAGCGTCGCCTTGGTAAGGCGGAGGTCACGGGTTCGATTCCCGTCAGCAGCTTTTTTTGTGTCCAAAAACAGACAATTTTTTGTTTAAATACAGGTTTTGCGGGTTTCAAAAACTCCGGATTTATGATAAGATAAAACATCAGGATGATATTTAGGAGGGAAAGCAATGGAGAACGAAACAGTTTCCAAAAACTTTATTGAAAATATTATAGACAAAGATCTTGAAGAAGGCGTTTATGACACCGTGCATACACGTTTTCCACCGGAACCTAACGGCTATCTTCATATCGGACATGCGAAATCCATTCTTTTAAATTATGGATTGGCTCAGAAATACAACGGAAAATTCAATCTCCGTTTTGATGATACCAACCCTACAAAGGAGAAATCCGAATTTGTAGAGTCCATCAAGGCTGACGTGAAATGGCTTGGTGCAGACTGGGAAGACAGACTTTTCTTTGCATCTGATTATTTTGACCAGATGTATGAGGCGGCAGTGAAGCTCATTAAGAAGGGCAAGGCCTTTGTCTGCGACCTGACTGCAGACCAGATCCGTGAGTACCGAGGAACTCTTACAGAACCGGGTAAAGAGAGCCCGTACAGAAACCGTACTGTAGAAGAGAATCTTCAGCTTTTTGAAGAGATGCGTGAGGGCAAATACGGAGATGGCGAGAAGGTTCTCCGCGCCAAGATCGATATGGCGTCACCGAATATGAACATGCGTGACCCGGTCATCTACCGTGTAGCCCGCATGACACACCATAATACAGGTGATAAATGGTGCATCTATCCGATGTACGACTTTGCTCATCCGATCGAGGATGCCATCGAGGGTGTGACACATTCTATCTGTACTCTGGAGTTTGAGGACCACAGACCGCTTTATGACTGGGTTGTAAAGGAACTGGAATATCCGCACCCACCGAAGCAGATTGAGTTTGCAAAGCTGTACCTGACCAATGTTGTTACGGGTAAACGTTATATCAAGAAACTTGTTGAGGACGGCATCGTAGATGGATGGGATGATCCAAGACTTGTATCCATTGCTGCACTCCGCCGCCGTGGATTTACACCGGAATCCATCCGTAAATTTGTAGAACTCTGTGGTGTTTCAAAGGCTAACAGTTCTGTAGATTATGCAATGCTTGAGTACTGCATCCGCGAGGACCTGAAGCTGAAACGTCCGCGTATGATGGCGATTCTTGATCCGATCAAACTTGTGATCGATAACTATCCGGAAGGACAGGTTGAGTATCTGGAAGCTCCGAATAATATGGAGAACGAGGAACTTGGAACCAGAAAGATCCCGTTCAGTGGAGAACTTTACATTGAACGTGATGATTTCATGGCAGAGCCTCCTAAGAAATACAAACGTCTCTATATTGGAAATGAAGTTCGTCTTATGAATGCATATTTTGTAACCTGTACAGGCTACGAGGCAGATGACGACGGAACGATCCGTGTAGTCCACTGTACTTATGATCCGGAGACCAAGGGTGGAAATGCACCGGACGGACGTAAGGTAAAAGGAACGATCCACTGGGTGGAAGCATCCAATGCAGGTAAAGTTGAGGTAAGGCTTTACGAAAATATCGTAGATGAAGAAAAAGGTGTTTACAATAAAGAAGATGGTTCTCTTAATGTAAATCCAAATTCTCTTACGGTAACAAGTGCTTATGTAGAGCCGGAGCTTCTGAAAGCAAAAGGCTATGACAGCTATCAGTTTGTACGTAACGGTTTCTTCTGCGCGGATATCCATGATTCCAGGGAGGGAGCACCGGTATTTAACCGCATTGTATCTCTGAAGAGCTCTTTCAAATTACCGAAAGCATAAAAACTGTCAAAAAGAATACGAAACATATGACAGCAGTACACCGTGAACAGGTATCAGGGTGTACTGCTTGTTTTGTTTTATCGTCATCATTTCGGTTGCGCCCGTTTACAGAAACGGTTATACTGATAACACAGGAAAGAGAGGAATTACACATGAAGAAAATCGTGCTTGCTTCCGCATCTCCCAGGAGGCGGGAACTTTTAAGCCAGGTAGGAATCACCTTTGAAGTGAAGCCTGCCAGCGGGGAAGAACTGATCACCAGTGCAGAGCCTGCGAAAGTGGTGGAGGAACTTTCTCGTCAGAAAGCTATGTTTACGGCATATGCGCTGGAGGAAGAGGAGAACCGGGAGCTGAGAGATGTGGTTGTGATCGGTGCAGATACCGTTGTATCTTATGAGGGCAAGATCTTAGGTAAACCGGCAGATGAAACAGCTGCAATAGAGATGCTCGCTATGCTGCAGGGGAACACGCATCAGGTATATACCGGTGTAACTTTACTGATAAGAGAAGAAGAGAGATGGGAAGCTCATACCTTTCATGAGTGCACGGATGTGAGCTTTTATCCGGCGACAGAGGAAGAAATAAAGGAATATGTAAACAGCAAAGACCCAATGGATAAAGCCGGAAGCTATGGGATCCAGGGCGCCTGGGGAGCCTATGTGAAGGGAATCCGTGGTGATTACAACAACGTGGTGGGACTGCCTGTGGCAAGACTGATCTATGAGACAAAAAAACTGGGAATGAACCTGAGAGGATGAAAGATAAAATGATAAAAGCTTGTATATTTGATCTGGATGGAACAATTGCGGATACACTGGAATCCATGGCATATGTGGCGAATGAGATCATGGAAAAGTTTTCCCTGAAACCACAGCCGACAGATAATTTTCGTTATTACAGCGGTGAAGGTGCAGATATGCTGATCAGAAGATGCCTGATCGATGCAGGAGATCCGGAACTGGTACACTACGAAGAAGTCAGGGAACTTTATCGCAGGAAATTTGATGAAGATCCACTGTATAAAGTTGTGCCATACAAAGATATGCCGGAAACTCTTCAGAAGCTGAAACATGCAGGCCTTAAGATGGCTGTATGCTCCAATAAGCCTCATATTGCGGCACAGAAAGTGGTAAAGGCGATCTATGGCGATCTGTTTGATGAGGTGATGGGACAGCAGGAAGGGATCCGCAGAAAGCCGGCGCCGGATGGACCACTGAAAATCGCGGGAGATTTTGGCGTAAAGCCGGAAGAATGTATGTATATCGGAGATACAAAGACTGATATGCAGACAGGAAATGCTGCCGGAATGTATACCGTTGGTGCGTTGTGGGGATTCCGCGACAGAGAAGAGCTTGAAAATAACGGTGCAGATATTGTAGCAGCTGTACCTGGTGATCTGTTTACTATTTATGAGGAGAAGCAGCATGATTAAGATGGTTGCCAGTGATCTGGATGGAACGCTGCTCATCGGTGGAAGACAGACGCTGCCGGAAGAGATATTTTCGCTGGTAAAGGAACTGAAAAAAATGGGAATCCTTTTTGTGGCAGCCAGCGGCAGACAGTATGCCAATATGAGGAATCTTTTTGTGCCGGTAAAGGACGATATGGCATTTATCAGTGAAAATGGCGGGCTTGCTGTTCAGAATGAGAAACTTCTGTACTGCGACAGCTTCGACAAAGAACTGGTCAGTGAGATCATTCAGGCGATATGGGAAAAGCCCGGAGCGGAATTTTCCTGTTCTACAAAGGATTTTTATTATATCATGCCCAAGACAGAACATTATCGCCATCTGATGATCGAAGAAGTAAAAAACCAGTGTAAGATCATAAAGAGTTTTGATGAGATCACAGAGCCTTGTATGAAGGTTGCGGTTTACGAGAAAGAAGGAATGACGGAGGAATCCATCCGGTATTGGAGGGAACGGTTCAAGGATAGATGTACTGTTGTGACATCTGGATTTGCGTGGGTGGATTTTGTTCCATTTACCACGAACAAAGCAAAAGGGATCCGTAAATACCAGGAACTTCTGGGAATCGGACCGGATGAATGCATGGTGTTTGGGGATGAATACAATGATATTGAAATGATGAAATCTGTAAAATACAGCTTTGCCATGAAGCATGCGAAGCCTGGGGTAAAGGCGGTTGCTTCCTACGAAACAGAGAAGGTGGAACCAGTACTTCGCAGACTGATCGCGGCGGGCGGAGATATAAAGGAGGTACTTTAATATGTACAAGAAAGAATATGTCCAGACATTTCTGGAAAAACAGGGTCAGCTTTTTGATGAGCCGGTAGCAGAGGATTTTGAGGAGGCAGAGGAGTTCCTCGAGGATTGCATGGCAGTTGTGCTGGATTCCCTGAAGGATGTAAAAAAATATCTGGATGGAATGGGCGCAGATGTGGATGGGCTTTCTCTGAAGGAACTGGAAGAAGAAAGTGAAGTGTTCAAACTTCCGGACGGAAAATATATGATCGTAGAAGGCTGACGGAAAGCAGGGATTACACCTCTGAAAATTAAATATGATAAACTTGCATCAGCAAAAAGAAAGCCCTGCGTAGAAAGGGTAAATGTGGGGAAAATAAAATGATGTAAAGGAGGATGGAATATGAAAAAAAGCAGAGTGCTGGCAGTCATCATGGCTGTGCTTATGATGGTAACGCTGCTTCCATCGATGGTATTTGCCACTGCAGCTCCATCGGGAACTCTTGATGGAAAGCTGAAGGTCAAAGGAACACTTGCAATCGGGTCTACTTTAAGTGCAGATTACTCAAAGGTCAAGCCGGAGGGGATCACAGATGATAATGTGAGTTTTTCCTGGTCATTAAAGGACGGAGATCTACTTACAGAAGTAGGAACTGACAAGACTTATAAAATTGATGAAAAAGATCTGGGTCTTCCGATCGTTCTGAAGATTACCGGAAAAGAAGAAACGGGAGTCAGTGGTGAGCTTACGGTGACGACCCAGGAAGTTTCCGAAACAGAAGAGGAAGCCAAAGCATTGGCAGAAAAGAAAAAGGAAGAAGCCAAAGCAGCGGGAACGTCAGAGGAACCTGACAGTGCTCAGCCTGAGGAAACCATAGAGCCGGCAGAAGAAACAGAGTCTGCGGATGTACAGGAAAATACCGGCACACAGGGTTCCACAGATGAGCAGGAATCCACAGATACCCAGGAACCAGCAGAAAATCCTGTTGTAGAAGTAAACGGAAACGGAGAACAGTCAGGGTCTCAGAATACCGATGAAACAGATGCATCCGGAGATAGTCAGACAGAGACACCGGATTCCGCAGATACAGCAGCAGACGCTTCCGAAAAAAATGAGGAACCGACATATTCGGCATCTGCATACACGGAAGATGGAAGTGGAATTCTGGATTTTGGTTCCGTGGAAGAAGGATATACGGAAATTCCGGAAGCACAGATGGTTACTATCAAAAATAACGGAACCGGAGATCTTAATTTTAAAGAGATCGCCCCGGAGAATTTCATGGCTGCAGATATTGATGATGCGCCATTAAAGAGTGGTGAAAGTGTTACTGTGTGGGTAAAACCACGAGAAGGTCTGAAGGCTGGAGAATACAAAGATCTGATCACGTATCAGACAGAAGAAGGTGCCGATGTCTTCTTTGAAGCGGACTTTACAGTAAAAGAACCGGAAAATAAAAAAGTCGAAGATAATGAAAATAATGAGCAGACAGATCCCGGGGAAACATCGGACCCTGCAACGGAAAAAATATACAAGCTAACTGCGAATCCGACAGAACTGCCTTTTGATGATCTGACTGCCGGTTATGAAAAGGTAGAAACAACAAGTACAGTCACGATCAAAAACGAAGGTACAGAAGCTGTGACGTTAGTACAGCCTGAGTCGGAGTTTTTTGATATTGCGCCGGTCAGTGAAGTGGAGAGCAGTGGAAATATCCAGTTGGCGCAGGGAGGAGAGCAGACCTTTACCGTACAGCCTAAACTTGGACTCTCTGCAAAAGATGATCCATACGTGGAAGAACTTGTATTTGCTTCTGATGAAAGCACTGAAGCATCTGCTACAGTGACGGCTTCGGTTATGGTAAAGACAGAAACACCAAAAACAGTTGCTGCTACAGTGACACCGGAAGATCCTCTGATTTTTGGACCACTGGAACAGGGCTATGAGACTGCACCGGAAGCAAAGACTGTAACTGTAAAGAATACAGGCACAGAGGCTATCCGAATCCAGCTTTCTGTTCCGGAGGATTATGCGGTGGGAGAGCCTTCAGCGGAAGTGCTCAATCCCGGAGACGAGGCGGCAACCTTTACCGTACAGCCCAAAACAGGTCTTCAGGCCGGAGATCACAGCGGTTTGATTTCTGTGACAGATCAGAACACCGGAAACGCACTGGGCGAAGTCCGGCTTGAATTTACAGTTTCGGAACCGGAACCGGATCCGGATCCAGAGCCAGAGCCAGGTCTTTCGGTAACAGACAGTCTGGAGTTTGGAACCAAAGAAGAAGGCTATAAGGAACTTCCTGATGAGCAGACAGTTACAGTTACCAACACCGGAAATACAAAGATCGTTCTGAAACAGCCATCATCAAATGCATATACAATTGGTACACTTTCTGCCACAGAGCTGGAAGCAGGAGATAATGCAACCTTTAGCGTACAGCCGGTCAGCGGACTTTCACAGGGGGAATATCTGGAAGACATTGTGATCGCCAATGATGCAAATGTGGAAGCTTATGTAAATGTCCATTTCAGCGTTACAAAGAAAAAAGCAGATAACGGTGAAAAAGCGAATAACCTTACAGGCATCAAAAAACCATCCGATATCAAAGATCTTCCTAATGGAACCCAGAAAACCCAGAAAGCCCTGAAGCTTCCGGGAACAGTAAAGATCACTACAACAAAGGGAGAGCAGAAGGCATCTGTTAAATGGGATGTTAAGGGATCTTCTTATGATCCGTCTTCTGCAGAACGTCAGATATTTAATGTAAAAGGTACTGTCATTCTTCCGGACGGGGTTAAGAATCCCAACAAGATCAGTACAGTGATCGCAGTAAGTATTACAGTAAACGGATATCAGGGCACGGAAGCCGCTGCATCGGACAATAAGATCACAGGAATTGATTCCAATGGCAAGTATGATACCAATACAAAGATTACCTTTACAGCAGCTGGCGCAGGGATGGATAATACAAACCCGCGTAAAGGAGATACCAGATATCAGCCGAAGAGCTGGAAGATCACAGAGACCCGTACCTGGGATGGAGAACCTTATACCGCAACATTCCGTGTCAGCAAGCCGGGAAAATATACTCTGAAAGTTACCTTTGGACAGCAGAAATATGACGGCTCCAGCTGGAAGGATACCGGTACACAGTCAGAAAGTACGGTTACTTTTACGGTATCACAGGCAGCAGTTCTTACTGCGACTCCGAGTCCGGCAGTGACACAGACAAATCAGAAATCTGCAGTGCAGACGGGAGACAGTACACCGATCATGACATTTGTGATCATTTTGATCGTGGCTGTGGTATGCATTGGAGGAATTCTTGTATATCGTAAAAAGAAAAAATAAGAACAGAATGTAGAAGATTGTTTTACAGCACCCTCCGTACAAAAAAAACGTACGGAGGGATTTTTTTGCACATAGAGATCCGTTTTACATGCTGTTACTAGCACTCTATAATGATGAGTGCTAAATTTTTCTTGACTTTTGTAAAAAGTCGTATTAGTATATATTTATTGAAAAAACAACAGGTTTCCGGCTCTGCCGGAACATCAGAAATAAAAATAAAAACAAAAGGAGAGTGACATATATGTCAGCAAAACATGGCAGTTTATCAATCAACAGTGAAAATATTTTTCCGATCATCAAGAAATGGTTATATTCCGACCATGATATTTTTGTAAGAGAGATGATCTCCAACGGATGCGATGCGATCACCAAACTGAGAAAGCTGGAAGTTATGGGAGATTATACATTCCCGGAAGGTTACAAACCGGCTGTAAATGTTATCGTTGATCCGGATCAGAAAACCCTGAAGTTTATCGATAACGGTATTGGTATGACAGCAGATGAAGTAGAGGAATATATCACACAGATCGCTTTTTCCGGTGCTACAGAGTTCCTTGAGAAATACAAGGATAAAACAACCGATGATCAGATGATCGGTCATTTCGGACTTGGATTTTATTCTGCATTTATGGTTGCAGACGAAGTACATATCGATACTCTCTCTTACAAAGAGGGTTCCACACCGGTACATTGGACCTGTGACGGCGGTACAGAGTATGAGATGGCAGACGGAAACAAAACAGAACCGGGAACAGAGATCACTCTTTTCCTCAATGAGGAAAGCCTGGAGTTTGCCAATGAATATCGTATGAGAGAGGTTATTGAGAAGTACTGTTCTTTCATGCCGGTAAATATCTATCTTTCCAAAGCAAATGCTGAACAGGAGTATGAAACGATCGATGAGGCAGATCTCCGTGAAGATGATGTGGTAGTTGAGCATATCCATGAGGATGCCAAGACAGAGGAAAAGGAGAATGATAAAGGCGAGAAAGAAGTTGTGGAAGTTTCTCCTGCCAAAGATAAAGTAAAGATCAATAAACGGCCGGTATCCTTAAGCGATACACAGCCGCTCTGGATGAAGCATCCAAATGAGTGTACGGATGAAGAATATAAAGAATTTTACCGTAAGGTATTTATGGATTACAAGGAGCCGCTGTTCTGGATCCATCTGAATATGGACTATCCGTTCAACCTGAAGGGTATCCTGTATTTCCCGAAGATCAGGACAGAGTATGATTCCATTGAGGGAACCATCAAGCTTTATAATAATCAGGTATTTATTGCAGATAACATCAAAGAAGTGATTCCGGAATTCCTTCTTCTTCTGAAAGGTGTGATCGACTGCCCGGATCTTCCACTGAATGTTTCCCGTTCTGCGCTGCAGAATGATGGTTTTGTGAAAAAGATTTCTGAATACATCACCAAGAAAGTAGCAGATAAGCTCACCGGAATGTGCAAGACAGACAGGGAGTCTTATGAGAAGTACTGGGATGATATCAGCCCATTTATCAAATTTGGATGCATCAAGGATGCGAAATTTGGTGAGAAGATGAACGATTATATCCTCTTTAAGAATCTGGACGGCAAATATCTTACCCTGAAAGATTGCATTGAGGAAAATAAAAAAGAAGAAACAAAAGCAGTTGAAGAGGAGAAGACAGAGGAGAAAGCTTCCGAAGGATCCCAGAATGAGGAACCGGAAAAAACGGTCATCTATTACGTGACCGATGAGGTACAGCAGAGCCAGTACATTAATATGTTCCGTGAAGCGGGTAAAGATGCTGTACTGCTGAAGCATGTGATCGATTCACAGTTTATTTCCCATCTTGAACAGCAGGATCAGACGATCCAGTTCAAGAGAATTGATGCAGATCTGACAGAAGAGCTTCGTGAAGACGGAGAAACGGATGAAACAACAGTCAAGACACTTACTGAAGTGTTCCGTAAGAATCTTGGCAAGGATAAACTTGAAGTAAAAGTGGAGAAGCTGAAAAATGAGGGAACTGCAGCGATGATCACTCTTCCTGAGGAGAGTCGCCGTATGCAGGATATGATGAAAATGTACAATATGTACGGAATGG
>ERZ791834.750-NODE-750-length-19543-cov-3.39542_pt1 | contig 19543 bp, 17 predicted proteins | sample MGYA00510293_ERZ791834 | MGnify/ENA primary metagenome ERZ791834 (study PRJEB30046, sample SAMN00715253) | human gut metagenome | study: EMG produced TPA metagenomics assembly of the A metagenome-wide association study of gut microbiota in type 2...
CAAAGTTTGAATGTCATTACCGGAGAGAACTGGCTTGTGCTGCCTCCTTCCCAAATTCCGTCCTTTTCATGATAAAGTGCCGGGGTAAATTTTTCAGATTTTTTTAGTTTTGAATAATCAACATTCTTCATAGAATCATATGAAAATGTATTTTTATCTTCTCCTTTGGGAATTTCATAAGAAGAAAGTAAAATTCCCTGTTCTATTTCCGTGATAAGGAAAAGATGTGGAGATGCATGACGTTTCCCATTAATTTCATAATAACTCTCTTCAACAACAAATTTTCCTTTGAAATCTTCAGGAAGGTTATTTATTTTGTCATTACAGATTGTATTTACATGTTCCGCATATGGATATATTTTCCCTTCTGCCTGCATCTTATTAAATTGATCCTTATTATCAAAATGTCCTGTCATCATTCCTACAAAATTTTCAAGTTTCATAATATAATTTACCTCCATGTATTGAACTCGCCTTTCATCAAATACTCCGCCGATCTTACAATTCCATCATACTGATTTTCCAGACCAAACTGCTCTACTGCAAGCCATCCTTCATAACCATCTCTCTTTAAATAGGAAAGAATCGAATCAAGTGGAATATAGCCATCTCCAGCGCTGACCGGGCGAAGACCTTTATTATATGTGCCTGTGATTCCATTTGATGTTGGATTTTCTGTTCCCCTATCCTTGCAGTGGACATGAGCAGTATATGTACGAAGCACCTCATATGCATCTAATATGTTCTCACTACTATAAGCAAAATTCCCAGCATCCAGCGTCCAACAAAGCCCCGGCACCTGTTCCATAAACCATTTTAACGCATTGATTCTAGAACATGGTGACAATGTGCTGTCAAAATCCTCAAGTGTCACAATGACATTCTTTTCTTTTGCATGGGCAACTGCTCTACGAAGACCTGCCATAATATTTTGCACTACCTGATTTGACTGCATAAATGCCACTGTTTTTTCCCAATCATCTGCAGACTCTCCAAATATCTTTGCATCTGCCTCACTGAAAAATCCTGGCACAAGAAGCACACGACTGCAGCCATTTTTTGCGGCCTGATCAATTACATCAAGACATTTTTGTTCTTCTGGATCACTGTCCAAATGACAAAAGCCGTATATGCTGCTTATGACAAGCCTAGCTTTCTTTAAAGACGTTAAAATTGACTGTTCATCATCTTCAGATGACAGCATATCGTAATCCATCTCTATTCCATCAATACCGCTTTTCTTTACGTGTTCAAGCACTTCTTCAAGTGGCTTTTTTGTCTGCTCACATGCTTTTTCGATATGCTCGTAAAATACAGATATTTTCATGGAAGCGTCACCTCTTTTACTTCTGCGCAGTCTAGTGGGCTTGTCTTTCTCACACTTGGCTTACACCAGTACACTGCATTTTTAATGATCTTTTGTACTTCTGGAATATAATAAACCGGGTATTCTTCATGACCAGGTTGGAAATAAAAGATTTTTCCATAACCGCTATGGAATGTGCAGCCGCTTCTGAAAACCTCACCGCATGAAAACCATCCAGTAAAGATCACATCATCTGGTTTTGGAATATCAAAGTACTCTCCATACATCTCTTCTTTTGGGATATCAAAGCGTTCTGGTATTCCCTCTGCGATTGGATGGTAAGGCGCTGTACAGAAGACACGCTCACTTTCTCCATGTTTCCAGCGAAGCGTCATGCTTGTTCCAAGCAGTTCCTTCATAATCTTTGAGAAATGTGCCGAATGAAGTGCAATCAGTCCCATTCCTCTGCGGACATGATCACAGACTCTCTTTGCAACCTCATCCGAAAACTGCTCCTGACGCATATGGCTCCAGAAAATTAGTACATCGGTCTGTTCCAAAACTTCCTCTGTCAGTCCATGCTCCGGCATCTCAAAGGTAGCTGTCTGAATTGACAGTTCCTCGTCTGTCTCCAAAAATTCCTTAATGCAACCGTGAATTCCATTTGGATAAATATGGCGTACTGGCTCTTCCTTTTCATGCAAATATTCATTCCATATCGTTACTCGAATCATAGTCGTCCTCACTTCTGCGCAGCCGCGCTTTTTTTCCAGTATAGTTCATTCGAAGTATGTTGTCCATGGTATTCTTAACCAAAAATAACTCCAGCCGAGAACAGCATCTCAACTAGAGTCATTTTTATTTTTATCAATTTTCTCAGTAAATCTTGTCACCTTTCAGATAAACGCTTGGCATTGTTTACGCCGGATTGACATGCACCATGATGTGCTTTACCTTTGGAAATTCGTTCTCAATGCGGTTGTGGACTTCCTCTGCGACTGCATGTGCTTCGCGAAGCGTCTCATTACCATCAGCTCCAATTTCAAGATCTACATAAATTTTATTGCCAAATACTCGTGTCTTTAACATGTCTACTCTAATGACACCTGGCTGTTTCTCTGCGCATTCACGTATGGCTTGCTCTGTATCTTCATCACATGCCTTATCAACCATTTTGTTAATTGCATCCTTAAAAATATCAAGAGCTGCTTTTTCAATAAAAACACAGATAACAAGGCTGGCGAGTGGGTCCATTAACGGATATCCCATTCTGGAAGCTGCGATACCAACTAATGCACCAACTGAGGAAAGTGCATCGGAGCGATGATGCCATGCATCTGCCATTAAGGCGCTGGAATCTATTTTTTTTGCATGGAATCTTGTGTACCAGTACATTCCTTCCTTTGTTAAAATCGACACTACTGCTGCAACAAGAGCAAGCACACCAGGAACCACAACAACTCCTGTACTCTCTTTTGCAATAGACTGAATTGCTGACCAGCCGATTCCAAGACCTGTTACGGCAAGAACTGTTGCAAGCACAATCGCCGCAACACACTCCATTCGCTCGTGACCATAAGGATGCTCCTTGTCGGATTTTCTGCCAGCCAAATGAATGCCTACCATAACAATAATTGTACTAAATACATCTGAAGCTGAATGAATTGCATCACTGATCATTGCACCAGAATGAGCGATCACTCCGGCGAGAAGTTTGAAAAGAGAAAGCAGTACATTGACAACAATGCTGACAGTTGAAACCTTCATTGCCTCTTTTTCAAACTGTTTTTCCTGCAGATTTGTGTTTTCAATTTGATTCTGATTCATCTGCGGATTTTGTTTTTTTGTTTTTTCCATAGTAGTTACCTCCTAAATAAAAGATGGATTGATAACTCTTTATGGCACTTATTTTTTCGTGGAAGATAAAAAAATACACCCACGAAACCAGTAATTACATATACTGTCCCGCAGATGTCTTCGATCCACTGTCATTTACGACCCGGCCCCAGGAAATCCCCGGCCTGCTCAGTTTGTACTGTATAAAATACTGCAGTGCAAAGAGTAGTTTTGATTAATATATCATATCTATATGACATTGTAAAGTTAAAGTTGCAACTAACTTTTAAAAAAAGAGGGATGAAAAACCATCCCTCTTAACATACATCAACTTGCTTCTACCATATCTGCCAGTCTTCTTGCAGCTGCGGCTAAAACTTTAAGTCCCTCAAAAACTTTCTTCTCATCCGCATCTTTTGGAAATGACTTCAGATAGGAATCTGCTTCTAAGGTAATATATCCCTGATAATTTATTTCTCTAAGTGCTGCTGTGACTTCATCAAAATCAATTTCCATAGAAAATGGGAGCTGATGAGAATCATGAAGTCTGTCATTATCATGCATATGAAGTGCTTCTAGATGATGACCGAGTGCACGAATCATATTGGCTGCTCCTGAGCCTGAGCCTCTCATTTCTGCATGACCAATATCAAGACAGGCAACTAAATAGTCATCATTTACAAGATTTAAATGCTTTAGGAAATCTTCAGATGTTGCGCATGCAGCAAATGATGATTGATCCTTTTCTTCATCCCACATCCACATATTTTCCGTAGCAATCTTTACCCCGCACTCCTTTGCAAATGGAAGCAGTTTCTGATACATCTCGGCATTCTCTTCTGCTGATTTATCATTCTCAGGATGAATGATACAAATTTTTCCTCCAGCTTCTGCCGTGCATTCAATCGCACGCATAAGATATGGTTGCATTGCTGCTGTAGATGGAAATGGTGCATGAGACTGGTTGCATACGATACCATTGTCCAGTCCAATCTGCTTTAATCTTCTTACAAATTTCAAATAATCCTTTGAAGCGAATGGATGAGTGTTTCCTGGAGTAACCTTTCCATTTTTGTCAAGAACACACATTGGAAACATGGATAAATCCCATGCATCAAAGCCTGCTTTTCCAACTAGCTCTACCGCTTTTTCCTCCCCAAATCTCAGTGCTGTAGAGTTAATCTCTGTTGATATTTTCATAAAAAAATTTCTCCTTTATTTTTTGTTTTTTATTTCCCTTTTTTTACTGCGTTTTGATGAATTTTTTTCTTTTTTTTCACCTATTTTTATACATTCCCTATTGTATATATTCCCATATATGTTGTCAATATCATCACCTTATAAATAAAATTCACCTTTTTTAGTCATTATTGCGGTTATTTCTTCCACTTGTCTTTAACATAGTTCTGTGCTAAAGTAGGGCTTGTGTAATAAAACAATATATTTGTTTTAGTGCACTAAACGTTTGCTTTTGGGAGGAGATATCTATGAAATACCTCAGGCAATTTCTATTGATTCTTCTAATTTCTTTTATTGGAGAATTACTTCACGAAGTGTTGCCGCTGCCAGTTCCAGCCAGTGTATATGGATTTGCAATCCTATTTATCGGTCTGTTAAGCGGCGTTATTAAGCTTGCTCATGTGAAAGATACAGGAAAGCTTTTAATTGAAATCATGCCAGTTATGTTTATCCCGGCTGGTGTCGGACTTCTTGAATCCTGGCCGCAGCTTTCGCCTATTGGTGTACCGGTTGCCATAATTACACTTGTTTCAACCGTAGTTGTTATGATAATTTCCGGAAAGATTACACAATTTGTGATTCATAAGGAAGCACAGCGAAAAACTGCTTCCAGTCAAACAAAGGAGGCTTGATCTAATATGCTTGATTTTCTGACTAATTCATTATTTTTTGGCGTTGCTGTAAGTCTTGCCGCCTATGAAGTAGGTTCACTTTTAAAGAAAAAATTTAAATCTCCGCTTTTAAATCCTCTTTTAATAAGCATTATTCTGGTAATTGCAATTCTTGTGGCACTTGATGTTGACTATCAAAGCTACAACATCAGCGCAAAATATTTAAGCTACTTATTAACACCAGCTACTGTCTGTCTCGCGATTCCGCTATACGAACAGATTGAAAAGCTTAAAAGCAACTGGAAGGCAATCGTTGCTGGCATTGTTTCAGGTATCATTTCATGTGTGCTGTGTGTCTATGCCTTCTCCTTAATATTTGGCCTTACACATGAGCAGTATGTTACCCTTCTTCCAAAGTCCATCACAACTGCAATCGGTATGGATGTTTCAACTGAGCTTGGAGGCATCACAACTATTACTGTTGCTGTTATTATCATAACTGGTGTATTTGGAAATATCGTTGGAGAGCCAATCTGCAAGCTGTTTCATATCACAGAGCCTGTCGCAAAGGGTGTGGGAATGGGTTCCTCTGCCCATGCAATAGGAACAGCCAAGGCCATGGAGATGGGTGAAGTCGAAGGTGCAATCAGCAGTTTGTCTATCGCTGTAACAGGTCTTTTAACTGTTATTGCCGCTTCCATTGCCGCAAATCTATATTAAATTATCTACCCCAAAAAATCGGCAGCACAGAAACTTATCACTCTGTGCTGCTTATTTTTATCTGATCCTATTTTTATTTAATCCTGCTTTTCTTCAACAAAATCCTATCATGAAACATGTTTTGTCAAATCTTATTTTGCATACAGTCTTGTTGAGCCTGCCGGCTGATCTGCCGTATTTCCAGCATAGATCTTTCCATCATCACCCTCATACACATAATCGTAAATATTAGGAAGCTTTATTGTGCTGCCATCTGATGTCTCATATGCATTCTGTGACAAGATATAATCGCAGAAGCTTTCTGTATCATATGTATCTGGCTGCTTTTCCATTTCACTCTTGAAATAATCACCAGGTGTTTGTGTGCTCTGTGTACCATTTGAAATCTGCGCAATTAACTGAGTACTCAAATTGCTGGATGCTATGATAAAGCCATCGCTTACCTTTGTATTTAACATGAATAAATTAAAATCATCAAGTCCTTTCTCAAAGGCTGCTGTCGGCGTCATATAAATATAGGTATATGGTGCATTCCATACATAGTAGGTATCTGAGTAGCCAGCTGCTTGTGTCATGCTAAACTGGATAATCTTTGTCATTGTGACAACCTTAGCACGATAGTCGATTCCATCAAGTATAAATGAGTATGTGCGATCTGATGCTGTACATGCCACTCCATCTATCACAACCAGTCCTCCTGACTGTACAGCTGTCTGCTGTTCATCATAGCACTGCTGCGCCAATTCTGTAAGTATATCTTCCTGCTCTGCTGTCACTTCTTCCTCTGCCTCAATTGTAATATCGGTGTCAGTCACAAGACTGCTTATAATAAAATCTGCATAGCCAGATGCATACATTGGTGTCAGCTGTGGATAAGTGTTATAAAATAATGCGCCTTCCTCATATAATCCCTGCTGCGCGTACATCTCATCATACATATACTGAACATCTGACATATATGCCATCTGATACATCATATTGCTATCTGATGCCTGAATCTGTACCTGAACTGGACTTGCCGGACTCTGCCACTTGCCGTCTCCCCACCACATAATTTGATGTTCAATCGTATAATCCGACGGTGCATAACAGCGCGCAACAGTTTCATTTGTTTCCTGATCAACGATAGAAGTCAGCGTATACGACACTACTTCATCTGGATCTGCTGAATTTGCTGCATCCCCATTTGTATTATTGTTTTTTGCATCATTTCCTATGTTTCCGACGATACCGCCAATTCCAGGATTTTTAACTCCTTCATTTCCATTTTTAGAATTGATAACACCAGATTTATCTGTATCATCTTGATTTTTTGTTTCCAGATTATCAATCTGATCGTTCTCATCATCTCCATTTTTCAAAAGTGCATTTGCCAGCTTCCAAAGTTCTTCATCACCGGAAATCTCATAGCAAAGGCCATTTGCCTCTAAATGATGACCATTAAAGGAAATTCGGTATGCGCTTGCATCAGCAAATGTGAAATAAAAAATATCGTCACAATCACTGCTTCGCTCAGTTGTCACATTCTTTACCTTAATTGATGACATCGCATCAAAAAATGCCTGAATCTCATCGGCATCAAATGTAGCAACATCAATTCTTGTCTCACCATCCTGACGATATGCTAAAGAGAACACTTCATCCTTGTTAAAATTCTTTGCAAATTCCTTTACCTCATCTGAGCAATAATCAAAAAGTCCATCACCTACCTGTGTCTGAGGCTTTGTAACTGACGATTGAATACTTGAATATACTGCCGCCTGCGCGCTTACAGCTGAAATTGCCATACCCATTGCCAAAACACATCCACATGTACTAAAAACTCTTTTTCTTTTCATACAAAACACTCCTTCCATTCCTATTTTACAACGATTCAGAACAAATTAAAAAACGCTTCTGTGTTCTTACCAACATTATACAATATAAAATATCTGTTTGAAAGAAATTTACCACTTCTGGCATTGACTTATCTGGCAAATTTTTCTATACTGAAAAAAACAACATTTTTAAAGGGGGATATCATGACATTTTCCGAACAATTAAACGAATATCTTTCTGTTTTAAATTGCAGTGCTAAAGAACTCTCACAAATAAGCGGTCTTTCTAATTCAGTCATAAGTCGCTATCGAAGCGGTGAACGTGTTCCTCGCCCTGAAAGTGAAAAACTAAATCAATTATGCGAAGGAATTTATCTACTTTCAAAAGAAAAAGCAGCTTCTAAGCGTACTTCTGCTTCCATAACGCCTTTTTCAAAAGATGAAATCTACACTGCTTTTACAAATACGTTAAAGCAGCCTGATAATAGCCGACTTTGTGAAAATTTCAATCATCTGCTGTTAGCATCCTCTGTCAGCCTTGCTGATCTGGCACGTTTTTTAAATTATGATTCATCTTATCTGTCACGCATACGTTCTGGTTCACGCATCCCTTCTGATCCTGAATGGTTTTGCAGCGAGACAGCTCGTTTTATTGTGCTTCGCACACCGCCTGCTGACCGCATTTTTATTGAAAAGCTGACTGGCCAGTCTATTAAGGATATAAATGATTCCGCGGCTCTTTGTCAGTTGCTTTCTGGATGGCTTTTAAACACAAATAATGTTTCACCTCAAATAAACCAAATGCAAAGTTTTCTTGAAAAACTTGATCAGTTTGACCTTAATAATTTCATTCGTTCCATTCGCTTTGATGAATTGAAAGTACCAACTATGCCAATCCAGCTGCCTGGCTCACGCTCCTACTTTGGTATTCGTGAATTTATGACTGCTGAGCTAGACTATTTAAAGGCTACTGTTCTGTCACCTTCTATGGAAAACGTGATTATGTACAGCGATATGCCAATGGAAGAAATGTCAAAGGATCCAGATTTTCCTAAAAAATGGATGTTTGGTATGGCGATGCTTCTCAAAAAAGGTCTGCATATAAATATGATTCATAACGTAAACAGACCATTTTCAGAGATGATGCTTGGACTTGAAAGCTATATACCAATGTATATGACAGGCCAAATTAGTCCCTACTATTTAAATGAAACGCCAAACCAGGTTTTTGGTCATTTTCTTAAAGTTTCTGGAACAGTTGCCTTATCTGGTGAATGCATTGCCGGTTTTCATAATGATGGAAAATATTATCTGACAAAGAAAAAGGACGAGGTGTCCTACTACAGACACCGCGCCCAGGCTCTTTTATCACATGCTCGCCCACTTATGAGAATTTTTCGTTCAGACAATGAGATCCAATATAAGACACTGCGAACACGTCTGCTTGCATCCGGCTCTCAGAGAAACATTGTCGCATCACTTCCAATTTATACAATGACAGATGATCTTTTATGCTCTATTTTTGCTCAAAATTATGTTTCAAAATCAGACGCTGCAAAAGTTTTCTCCTACACTTCTGCTGAGCGTGCACGTGTTGAGGCTCTTCTTGCCACAGCTTCTTTAACAGACGAGATAACTCCAATCGACAAGGATGAATTCGAGCGCTATCCGCTTCGTCTTTTTCTTGCTGATCTATTTTTGGAACATGATATTGTATACACATGGGATACATATCAAAAGCATCTTGCACTTACAAAACAATATGCCAAAACACATGGCAGTTATTCTTTAAAAATAAGTACCACACCTGCTTTTCGAAATATCCAAATTCAAATTTGCGAAGGAAAATGGGCTGTTATCTCGAAAAGTAACAGCCCAGCAATTCATTTTGTGATTGAACACAAGAAACTGCGCCACGCTATTGAAAATATGGTGATGCCACTTGTAGAAACATAAAGATTACTTTCTTCCAAAGTGGAAAAATCCTTTCTTCTCATATGGCTCGCTCTCGTAAGAGACAAGCTCATATCCTATCTCTTTAATCTTATTCTTTGCCCATGGAATGTCAAGTTCGTCCTCGCTGATTATAACGGTCTCTCCATCCTTCGCCGATGAAGAGACCTTCTTTACTTTAAAATTGCTGCGGATCAGCTCATTCATATGAGCCTCACACATGCCGCACATCATTCCGTCAATCTTTAATGTCGTCTTGATCATACTATCTACACCTGCCTTTTCTTAGCAAAACATACCCCCTTAGGGTATCTTCATCGTATGCCCTAAGGGGGTGTTTGTCAAGTGCAGTCTGTGTTAGTGAGAAATTTTATCTTTTATAAAGCATATGGATTCTTCGCATCAGACGGCATTCTCCAGTCGCCGCGAGGTGATAATGATACAGTACCGACCTTAGGACCATCCGGCAGACAGGAGCGCTTGAACTGCTGTGCATAGAAACGTCTAAAGAAGTTATCAAGTGTTGATGTAATCTCCTCTTTTGTCACGTTCTTCTGTGCAAATGCTATCTCTGCAAGCTTTTGAATCTTTTCCTTCGTGAAACCATTACGGACAAAATGATATAAAAAGAAATCATGCAGATCGTACTTTCCGATTGTTGCCTCTGTGGACTGTGCGATGTTGCCCTGTGCATCTGGCGGCAGAAGTTCTGGACTGATGATTGTGTCACAGATAGATTCAAGCGTATCATGGACATCCGGATGAAGCTCAGCATAAGCGCGCACCAGATATTTAACAAGTGTCTTCGGCACGCTGACATTTACTGCATACATAGACATATGATCACCATTATAAGTACACCAGCCAAGAGCTAACTCAGACATATCACCTGTTCCAACTACGATGCCGCCCTCTTTGTTTGCGATGTCCATCAAAATCTGGGTACGCTCTCTTGCCTGCGTGTTCTCATATGTGACATCATAGCTATCGCGTTTGTGACCGATATCTTCAAAGTGCTGCAGACATGCATCTGTAATGTTGATCATACGAATAGTAATGCCAAGCTGCTCCATTAATTTCCATGAATTGGTCTTTGTCAGATCAGTTGTTCCAAAGCCTGGCATGGTTATTCCGATGATATCTGTAAGCGGCCAGCCAAGCATATCATATGCTTCCTTAATGACAAGGAGAGCCAGTGTTGAATCAAGACCACCTGATACACCTATTACACACTTGCGGATGCCAATCTTTGTCAAACGCTCTGCAAGACCTGTAGCCTGAAGGCGCATGATCTCTTTGCATCTTCCGGCACGTTCTGCCTCTGATGGAACAAATGGATATGGATTTAATGATTCTGGCCAATGTGCTACGCTACTTGTCTGCGTATGAAGTCTTACATAACCTTTTCCATTTGATGCCATCTGCGAATATCTTGCTGCTGCATAGGAAATACTGTTATTCTTTATTCGGTCGTTATTGATTCGCTCCAGATCAATAAGTGCCTCTGTCGCTTCTTTGTTGCTGTCCGCCAAAATTGTTCCATTTGCTGCAATAATATTGTGACCTGAGAAAATCAGATCAGTTGTACTCTCACCGCTTCCTGAAGAACAATATACATAAGCACACATATTTGTACCAGACTGCATGCGAACTAAGTCTCTGCGATACTCTGGTTTCGTTACAACATCATTTGATGCTGACAGATTTGCAATCACATTTGCTCCTGCTGATGCATGGAATGAACTCGGCGGAATATTAACCCACAGATCTTCGCATATCTCGCATGCAAGGCGAATACCATTTCGTCCCTCAATAATAAGATTCGGTGTGAATGGGAATGTGCGCTCACCATTCAGTGAAGCGCCTTCATCATAGAAAATCTCATCATAGCGAATCGTATCTGAAAAACGCTGATCTGCTCCTGCAAACCATCTCTTTTCGTAGAACTCCTTATAATTAGGTACAAATGTCTTAGGCACAATACCAAGCAGCTCATTGCCTTTAAAAATAAGCGCTGTATTGAACAGCATGCCGTCCTTTCTAAGTGGGGCTCCAACTGCAATAAGTGTATCTGACTGCGGCAGATTGTCACACAGATACGTGATTGCCATCCTGCACTGTTCCTCCATAAAGGACTGCAAAAACAGATCACCGCAGCTGTAACCGCTTATTGAAAGCTCGCCAAACACGATCAGGTCTGGATTTTTCGCCTCATACTGCTTTACCTGCCTTACAATCTCCTCTGCATTCTCCATCGGTCTTCCCAGCGACGTTTTCATATGAACTGCCACTGCTTTTATATAGCCGCTCTTACTCAATGCCATTTGTACACCTCTCTATTTCTTTTCATTTTTCATTCCCAGTTTGATTGTCACACGATTGATGTGTCCTGCTCAGATGCAGAAATCTTTTCTAAGTCCGACACAATCTCATCTGGCACAAACTCTCTCCACTTTCCATCCCCTGATTTTAAACTGTCACGCACTTTTGTCGCACTAAAATCTGGATAGATTCTCGGCTCATGACTAACCAAAATTCGATCACGACGCTCACTTAAAAATGGAATTTCTTCAATCATTTTCTCTGGCTCATCTCCATCCCTTGGAATCACCAAAATCTTAGAAAGTGTAAAAATTCCTTCTGGATTATACCAAGTTGAAAGCTCTGAAAGCTTATCGGTACCACAAACATAGACAAGCTCAGTCTCCTGTCCATAACGATCTCTTAAATACTGCATCGTATCGTAGGTTCTTGCGCTTGTCTTTCCAAATACCTCGCAGTCCTCACACAAAAATCCATGTGGCTTTACTGCTTTTTCTAGCAGCAAAAGTCGCTTTTTTCCCGACAGGATCTCTTTTTTCTCCATCGACTTCCATGATGTCAAAAAGCGATCTGGTGCCGGGATATATAAAATCTGCCAACCTGGCAGTTCTTTACTCGCGATCTGTCCGATCTCTACATGAGCCTTTGTCACCGGGTTAAAAGACCCGCCAATGATTGCAAATTTTTTCACCGACTTTTGCTCCCTTCTGTTTCACTATCTGTTATTACGATACTTACGAATTGCTCTGTTGCAAAGCAAGCTTATACAGTTCTGATATTGTGAAGCATGCTCATCTTCATCTCGTAGTAATCCGGGCTCATATCAATGTAATGCTTATGCGGATTCTCGAAACGCTGCTCCTCTTCCCAGATCTCATTGTCAAGCTGTTTCTTTACATAAGCCTGAAGTTCCTGAAGCGTCTTTGTCTTTGTCAGGCGCTTTCCACTCTCAATTACCTTATGAAGAAGCGGCTTTGCAGTGCAATTCTCATAGCTTCTGTTCTTCCATGGCTTCTCTGGATCAACATAGCGATACGGTGTGCTAAAGTCAACTTTCTCGTCAAAACCAGTAATCAGATCTGCCACTGCATGACCTTCCTCATCATATACACGATATACACTCTTTAGTCCCGGATTAGTTATCTTTTCAACTGTCTCAGAAACCTTAATTCTCGGTGCAAATTTACCATTTTCCTCAACTGCGCAGATCTTATAAACAGCGCCAAAAACAGGATCAGTCTTTGCTGTAATCATGCGCTCACCAACACCAAAGCTGTCGATGCATCCACCCTGAGAAAGAATAGAAGTGATTGTATATTCATCTAAGCTGTTTGATACAACGATCTTTGCATCTGTAAAACCAGCCTTATCAAGCATCTTTCTTGCCTTTCTGGACAGATATGCAAGGTCGCCGCTGTCAAGACGAATGCCATAACGTGTCAGCGGGATTCCTGCATCCTTCATCTCCTGAAATACCTTGATTGCATTCGGAACGCCAGACTTTAAAACATCATATGTGTCAACAAGAAGTGTACAATTATTTGGGAATACCTTTGCATAGCTTCTAAAAGCTGTCAGCTCATCGCTGTGTTCCATTACCCAGCTGTGTGCATGAGTTCCGCCAACCGGAATACCAAACATCTGACCTGCACTAACTGTTGCAGTACCATTTACACCACCAATGTAGGAAGCACGAGCACCGTAAATAGCTGCATCCATGTTGTGTGCACGTCTTGCACCAAAATCAGATACACCGCGTCCTGCCGCTGCCTTTACGATTCTTCTTGCCTTTGTAGCAATCAGACTCTGATGATTGATCTGCGCCAAAATTGCGGTCTCAACAAGCTGTGCCTCAATTAACGGTGCAACAACTGTTACAACTGGCTCATTTGGATACATGATCGTTCCCTCTTCAAATGCATAAACATCTCCATTGAAACGGAAATTCTTTAAATAAGCAAGAAAATCCTCATCAAACAGATTTAATGAACGGAAGTATTCAACATCCTCATCCTCAAAATGCATATTTTCCAGATACTCGATCACCTGCTCAAGTCCGGCAAAAATAGAAAATCCGCCGCCATCTGGGTTCTTACGGTAAAATACATCAAATGCTACCTTCTTCTCTGTGTCATTTTCCTTGAAGTATCCATATGCCATTGTCATTTCATACAGATCCATCATCATTGTTATATTTCTTGATTCAAACTGTGTCATTTTCTTTCGCGCCTTCCATCGCTGATATCCAAAATGGATATCTTCTTTCCTTACTTGTACATAAGATATATTGATACCTACGAATTGATGCGCTGCTGAGAGCTTAGCAATTCCTAAACACCGGATTCGCTGATTTTAGTAAGAAACAGCTCACCCGCGCCTATCATGCGCAAAACCGCCCTATCAGGCTTAATCGCTGCTTTGCAGCTGTTTTGCTTATGAGGCGGCGCTCCTTTCTAGCACAACATTCAGAAAAAACATGCAAGCATGTTTTATTCTGAACGACTGTGCTAGAATGAGCTGTGGTATCAAAAAATCCAGAGAAGCTGTGAAAAAATTCACATTCCCTGGATTTCTATGATACCCGTGATTGAGACTTACGTCAAGCGATTTTGTTAACTTCTATTTTTATTACGTTAAAAAAAACAAATTCTTAGTTTTTTTTCGATATCACAAGTGCTACAAAAAGAGTAAGCACCTCTGCCGCTGGAAATGCCAGCCACACACCCGTGATTCCAAGAAACTTTGGAAGAACCAATGCAAACGCAATGATTGCGACAATTCCTCTGGTGATTGCCACAATTGAGGATTCTTTTGCATGGTCGGTTGCACTCAAAAATCCGGCAAAAATAATATTGATTGCTGCTGCAAAGAAGCCAGCAAAATAGATTCGAATTCCCGGTACTGCATACGCAGCCAACTGTTCTGAGTGTTCACTATTAAATACATCGGTAATCTGTGGTGCAAAAATCCATACGCTGCCAATCAAAACAACTGTTAACACAATGCCAGTTAAAACACTCTTTGTCAAAATCTTCTTCTTTTCCTCTGCCTCTCCCTTTGCATGCGCCTCACTTGCAAGAGGCTGAAGTCCCTGGGAAACACCGTTGAAAATAGCTGTACCTACAAGCGCTGTATTGGCAATTACACCGTAAGCAGCAACTGCTGTATTTCCATCAAGTCCAAGAAGGACAAAATTAAAGACCATCGTTGTAACTGCACTTGCAATCTCTCCGACAAAAGCGACTATGCCAAGACTGCAAGAGGAAATCAGCATTTTTACAGACGGTACCATAAAGTGAAACGATACGCTACTTTTTGGTGACAGGTAGTGCACCATACAAATCAAAATACTTACAATTGGTGAAACTGCTGTTGCAAGAGCTGCACCCGTCATACCCATTCCAAGCGGAAACATAAATACATAGTCAAACACAATATTAAACAAACTGCTAAGAAGCGTCGCTGCCATAGCAATATGCGGGGCATTATCATTTCTCACAAATGCAGTAAATGCATAATTCATCATAAAAAATGGTGTAAAACATAATACTATACGGGTATATGGAATACCAATTGATTCAATTACTGTGTCAGCACCCATCACTCGCATAACTTGTCCTGGAAAAAACAGTCCTGCAGCGATAAAGATTACACTAACAATCACATCCCATATCAATGCATTTGAAAAATATCTTTTTGCCTCCTGCTGATCAGTCGCCTTTGCCAATGCGTAACGAATAGCAGAACCTGTTCCAATCATGGAACCAATCGCAAAAATAATACCATAAATTGGCAGTGCCAGATTTAGTGCAGTAATACCATTTGTACCCTGTGCTGTTGCAATAAAAAAAGTATCTGCTAAAATGTAGCATGATATTCCTACCATTGCCAATATATTTGGCGCGATATACTGGTATAAGCTTTTCTTTTTCACAAAAATTTCCTCCTGTTTTTTTATATTTTGCCAAAAGTTGGGGGCTGCCATATGGCAGCCCTCTGTTTAATTAACGATACTGGCGGATAATCCGCTGTATACTCTTTTCTGTAAGATAATACTTCTGGGAAAGTCTCGGGACACTCGCACCCTCCCGATGCTCCCTGCATATGGCACTGTTGCGTGCATCAAGCTCCTGTCGTGCCTGTGTGCGCTCGCCCCAGCCCTTTCGATGCTCCAGCTTTCTCGGAATGTAGATATTTTCTCCGTCCACGTACTGCTGAATCACTTCTATTAATTCTCTTGGCAGTATCTCCTCTGCCTTTCTATAGCTCATGCCTTCCTCTCAATCTGCGCTGCGGCTGCAGCGGCTTTCCGTGCGGTACTATTTACCGGAAAGCAACGGCTATAGCAAATACAATTCTTTCATTGTATATTTGCAACAGCCACTGCTATGCGTCACACCAATCCCTTGTTTCCACTTCAAACTCCACCGCTCGTTTCTTTATAATTAACATAATGCAATCCTCCTTTTCGCTCTTTTTTGTTTTTTGGTCTTGTTCGTGTTGTTGGTTTGACCCTTCAACGTTATCTGTGCCATTATACCATATTCTCTTTTTTATTACCAGACCTTATTTCTTTTAAGAAATATCTTTGCTCATGAAACTGTTACGCTTCACGGACAAACCAAATTCTTCTTTCAAATCAATGCTTTCCATGGTATACTGAGTTTACATAAAATTTCATAAGATTGGAGAATTACTATGAGCAATTTAACTGCTGATATTCAAGCCTCTATTTTAAAGGCAAAAAATTATGTGGATGCGCTTACTATAAAATCTTTATGCAACATTCCAAAGGAAGTCGTTTCTGATGAGCACAAGTTCTTTTCATGGGATAATGAGAAGCGTACTCCTTCTGTCAAACCATATCTGTTTGACTGGAGCTATTACAATGGTGTTGTGATGGAAGGTCTATATGATACATACGAGGCGCGACCAGATGAGGGTGCCGAATATAAGAAGTATGTATTAGAATATTTGAATGCAATGCTTGTTGCTGATGAAAATGGAGTACATCATTTAAGCCGCAACCTTGCAGGATATGTAGATCATCACGGTGCTGACTGCTATAAGACTGCTGCACTAGTAATGAAGGCTTTTGATGAAAATCCAGCTTACGCTGAGGTTATGGCTGAGCTCTACCGCGATCTGACTGATCCGAAGCACGTCAATTCAAAGGGTGATGTTATAGTTGAAAAATATACAGAAGAAGCTCTTGGTGAGAATTACTGGCACTGCTGGGCTGGCGGACAGCCACCAAAATACAAGGTGTGGTTAGATGGTATCTATATGCTGCAGCCGTTTTTGGCTCACTATGCTGCAAAAATTGGGGATACAAAGCAGCTTGCTATTATCAATGAGAGCTTGAACTGGGTTGCTGATGTTATGCTTGCTCCTAATGGAATGTATTATCATGCATGCAACAGCCGTGAGGATGTATGCGCGTACCACTGGACCCGCGCAATGGGCTGGTATGCAATGGCAATGGTTGATGTGATGGAAGTGCTACCAGAATGCTATCTGGAAGAAAGAAAAGCTGCATTAAAGCTCTTTGCTGATGGCATGTTAAAGTATCAGGATGAATCTGGTCTGTGGGCAAATTTAGCGGATCAGCCTGTCACCGAGACAAATCGTCTTGAGGTCAGTGGTACTGCAATGATGATTTACATGCTGTTAAAGGGTGTAAGAAAGGGTTGGCTTAACGAGTCCTACCGCGAACCTGCTATCAAAGCATTTAACGCAATTGTAAATACTAAGCTTCACGACAATGTACTGGAAGATATTTACTTAAAGGCAAGTGCAAACAATACCAATAATTATGAGATTCCAGAATATTATCTGCCAGATGAGGGCAAAGGAAGTGGTCCTTTTATTATGGCGTATTCAGAGATGTTATATTTATGAGAGAAAGGCGGCCCAGATTGGACCGCCCTTTTTTGATATACTTAGCACCCTCTCAAAATGCGAACTGTGTCAGTGACTGCCTCGATGATTGTCTCTACCTCTTCTGGTGTGTTTTCATAGTCTAGTGTCAAGCGAAGGGATCCTCTTGCTGTCTGTGGATCTCGTCCAATTGCAAGAAGCACATGGCTTGGATCTAAAAAGCCCGATGTACACGCTGAACCTGAAGAAGCACAAATTCCTTTATTGTCAAGTAATAGTAATAGTCCCTCTGCCTCGGTATCCGGAAAGCAGAAGTTTACATTTCCTGGAAGGCGTCTTGTTTCGTCTCCGTTTAATAGCGCACCTGAAATTTTCTTTAGTCCTGCTATCAGCTGGTCGCGAAGCTTTGTCACATAGATGGAGCGCTCTTTTTGAAGTGCACAAGCTTCCTCTAATGCCGCTGCCATTCCCACAATTGCAGGCAAATTTTCGGTTCCAGCTCGCTTTCCTCTCTCCTGTCCGCCACCTTCGATCAGATTGGTCAAAAATACACCTGTTTTTGCGTACAACACTCCGATTCCCTTTGGACCGTTAAATTTATGGGCCGATAAAGACAGCATATCAATCTGATCTTCTTTTACATTAATAGGAAGATGACCTGCTGCCTGTACCGCATCGGTGTGAAACAGCACACCATTTTGTCTGCACACTGCTCCGATCTCACCAATTGGCTGAATAGTTCCTATCTCATTATTGGCATACATAACCGTAACAAGTATTGTATCTGGACGAATTGCTTCTGCGATCTGTACAGGACTTACAATTCCCTTTTCTCCAACATCAAGAAGCGTAATCTCAAAACCTTCTTTTTCTAACTTTTTTAATGTATGCAAAACAGCATGATGCTCAAATGCAGTTGATATGATATGCATCTTGCCCTGTCTTTTTCCAATCGCTGCTGCCGATAAAATTGCCTGATTATCTGCCTCGCTTCCGCCTGAAGTAAAATAAATTTCCTTTGGAAGGCATCCTAAACAACGTGAAATTCTTACGCGCGCATCCATCAGCACACCAGATGCCTGCTGTCCTGGTGTATATAAACTTGACGGATTATACCAATTTTCTTCTATTGCAGACAGCATCGCCAGCTTTGCCGTCTCGCTCATCTTTGTTGTTGCCGCATGATCCGCATAAATCATAACTTTTTCTTCCTCTCTGCGCGAACAATTCTAGGTTCGCCTTTTGGATACCGTACCACCAGAGAAGATAGTTTGTCAATCTATGCCGTTAAATTTTTCGAAATTGCACGCAATCCTATATGCAATTCTATTGCTCCAAATCCATTTGTTCAAGACCATACTGTTTCGCCATTCGATCTATAATGTTTCCATTGTTGTCTTCATCTAGCCAAACGAAGTTTGTATTAATTTTTAGATAACAATTATCCGCTTCTTCTACCGAGATCAAAAGTGCCAAGTCAGAAAGCGTATATGCCAACACAACATCATCTTTCCAATCTGCTGTCATTGCATGCAGTGGGATTCGTTCATGGACAATTCGGGACAAAACACTAGATGCTGCTATCTGGTTCATACTAGAACCATTTGATACACCAGATGCAATTTGTTCTGCCGACCAATAGGAACTTGAAGGAACCTGATAAGCGGTGAGCGTTCCCTTTGTTGATCCTTTGGCTACTTCTTCCATACAAGTTTATGCTTTTTTTACAAAAGTCTGGTGGGAAAGCCCACGGTTTTAACCGTGGGATGAAAGCCAAGAAACTTTTTGCAATTATCGGACAATGATGTCGAATTTTGTCGAAATGTTGTACAGGCAACTGCTCGTTTTGTGCTTGTGTC